>Ga0157364_1000847_pt1 | contig 23562 bp, 15 predicted proteins | sample AttsexASBM2_FD_111476 | JGI IMG/M metagenome (GOLD analysis project Ga0157364, IMG submission 111476) | Fungus gardens microbial communities from leaf cutter ant in Ribeirão Preto, State of São Paulo, Brazil - Atta sexdens ASBM2 | ecosystem: Host-associated > Fungi > Mycelium > Unclassified ...
AGAATGAGACACATTTATTTCTTTGTTTTACATAAATTCTTACATCAATCAGTCAACGTATGGAGCTGAATGCGCAAACACGGAAATTCTTTCACAACAAGAGGTCGATGGGTGTCGACGGAATGGAAAATTAGGCAAGTGTGTCGCTTTCGAACATCTACTTCTAGATATCACTGTTTTTCCGTTCTTTTATTCAAAGAAAAGAACAATTATCTCACATGAACGTTTATTTTCGCGTGAGCTGTTTTCTAAAATTAGTTGTAACATCGGTGAAGACACATTACAGAGGCTGCACCCAAATAAAATCGAATTTTGTATAAAGGAATGATATGAAAAATTTAAAAAATTTATTATTTATTTTTTAAATAAAGTTCATGAAAAAGCAAGAAATTTCTCACACGCTAGAATATAATTAATCACAATATTTTTGTTATTGCGAAGAATATATTTGTGTAATCTTATAAAACAAAAATTCTTATAATCGGTATCGATAAATGGATCTTTTTGATTGTAATTAATAGAGAAATGCTCTTGTTAGAAGAAATTTTTACAGTATAAATTATCTAACGAGAGGAAAAATATAGTAGTGAAAACGCAAATCATATAATGACTCGTGTTGCGTTTTCTTTGTAAAAATTTCGAAATGTATTTTTACGATGGTATGCATTCTATAATCTAGTCGATCATCCGAAGGAGAACTAGAAAGTTTCCTTCAGGATTAGAGCGTGACAGTGCTCCGATCCGTAGCGGAAACAGAGCGTGAGGTTAACAAGTAAAAGTCTCGCGAGAATGAATATTAGCCATTCACGCGATATCAGTGCAATTTGATAATTGACCTGTCTAAATCCGCATCAGATCAGAATTGATTTCAATCGCTTTCGAATTATTATCCTCAATAATCACTTATTAACGAAATATAATTGTGCACGATTAATGGCATTTATTGCTTTTCAAAAATACTTATTCATTTTTAATCTAGTTTCAATAAAAATGATCGTGAAAATATTAATAATAGGGGCAAATTTAAATATTCGGTCGATCAGTTATTTTCTACGCGACTTCGAGAAAATTGTATAAAAAACTAAATTAAAAATCTTCCCATGCAATTTGCTGCAATTTTAAATTAATATTTATCGAACCAATTTTGTGTGATCTCGTTTTTCACATTCATAAATTCGCAGTGAAAATGTTTTCATAACATTTCACCAGACTCTCTCATCGATACAATTAACGTTACATTACTCGAACGATATGTAAAGAGAAAAAGAGAGAGGGATCGCGATCTTTTTATATACAAGGCATTATTGGGACCAAGTCTTTCGATTTGTGTTATGATTAAACAAGCAATTAGATTAATCTCATCTGTATTGTCATTCAATTAGTTCACAAAATTTTCTTCAACTTTGAATATATATATGTTACAATCATTTACTAAAATATGTATATTCTCAATAATGGATAAGCTAAATCCTGAAATAAAGATTACTACAAATATTCATAGATAACAGTACTTATAAAATAATATGCTTGATCGTGCTAACGATAATTATTATGCGTTAATACGGAAGCGCTTGAGATAAACTATAAAATACGTTATTATATATTTACAAAAAGTAAATAAGGCTAGGGAAATCATTTAATGACATCGTTTGCTTCCGTGTTGACGCTTCTCATTCGAGTGAATCCAGTTAGTATAATGACGAGGTGATCATTATCCTCGTATCAAGGAACGTGTTCCTTGTAAGCCCGATGATTGTAAACTAAAGTTAGTAAAACAACCCGATGCACGCGGAATCCGACGCGTGATATCCCAAGCGATTTCTTCTTAGGAAGATTAGCCTCTATTACAATTTCAATTACAATTATAAAAATATATGAAGAACAATCTCAATGTTTTGTCATATGTTTAAAACAATATCGTTGATTGTTAGCTTTTGAAGTTAAGGTTAAAATTATCGATTTGAGAAATCTTTCTTATAGTCTTTATATTTATGGATAAATATATATTATAATTTACTGATTATATACTGATTATAGATATATATATATATATATCTTATTAATATAACAGAGATTAGATCCAAAGTTCTTAGATCACTTTTACTCAAAATTAAAAAAATAAAATATTAATAATTTTTTTAAAAACCTCAACTTTTTATTTAAAATGAAGATCTTCTCCAAGAGTATCGCCGGATAATAGCATATCAGTCGGATATTACCACGTGCCCATATAAGTCGGCAAAAGCAATAGGTGTTAAATATGTACCAGGCATGAGGTACTGCATGTTCATCGCCTCCTCGCGCATTCTCTCGCCCCTCAAGCAAATCGCCGCGGCGCTAAACAAGATCGCGCTGACTAACGACCAACCGACGCCGACCCAAGCGACCACGTACGACCAGTCGTACGAGATTAGCGAGTTGTCTTTCAGGACCTAGACAGTTTTGCCCCCATGTGCCGTGCCGTGCCGTGCCGCGTCGGGCGTACATAACAAACAAAAAGAAAAAATACGGGACGAGTTAGTTTGGCCGTTTCATGATTATCGTGTCACCTGGCATGATGTACTGAACGTTCTGGGCCTGCTCGCGAGCACGCTCCCTTCTCAGGCAGGATGCTGCGATCAGGAATAGCGTCATTGTGCCCAGACACGTAGCTACCCCCAGCCAGGCGAGGTAAAACGACCAGTCGTACCATTGCGCCGTATTGTCCCTTAAAACCTGTGGGCAAAATTTCATCAAAATCTGCTGCATACGATTACATCTGCCACCTTGGTCACGTGGAAATTCTTGGTTCGATCAGATGCCTGGAAAAATCTTTCTCTGATGTGAGATAAGCGAAATTTATCTCTGTATCTCCATTGTATTTAGTGTGATTATTGTGTTCTACAAGATTAACTAGCAATCCACTTCAATTGCATCATAGGGAATTTTTTGGTTCTGTATACAAGAAAATGTGCTCGACAGTGAGTGATTTCATTTAAAAAATTATAATATTTGAAAACAATTTTTATGTGTTTTGTTTAATAGATCAATTGCAGATGACATTTAAATATTCATGTGTACATAAATAATTTAAATGACTTAGAGACGAAGTGAAAGCTGAGGCAATTTCAGTTAATAACATATAGATTCCTGTATTAACATCATATAGATTCCTAGTCTTTTGGTGCGATTGATAATAGTTAATGACAATTTTTAACATTTTATAGAGCATTTCGATATTGCACTAAAAAAAGAAGTATTTAATTTTAAAATATTAAAATGTTTCATTCTTGTCTCCATTTTTTAAATACTTAAAGATGTTTTAATTTTACATTTTTTTCAATAAACAAAACACTATGTATTTCGATTTAAAACACTAAAACGTTAAAAATTGAAATATCTTTTATTATTCACATTTAGTTTCGAAAGAAAATAAAATTGAGTACTTACGTTGCTCCATTGCTGATAATATTCCTCTCCGACGATTTTTTCTTTTTCATAATACTCGACGCCATGCCAGAGGCCCATACCGCCAGCACTCAGTAGACCTGCACGATAAATGCATATAAATAGATATATTTCAGTAATATCATATTATATATACGTTATAAAAAGTTTCCTGAATTTTAGACATGCTCGCGAATTTACGATTCAATCTTTTCAAACGATCGCTGCCTATAAATTTTATTTGCGAATTTTTATTCGAAATACCATCGTATCGTTTCCAATAAAAAATGTTCTTCATAAACAATCTCATGCAATATTCGAAAGTGTCCGTTTATGAATATTTAATTCCGAAAAACAAAAGAGAACGTTGGATAAACTCTGAAAAAACATCTCGGGAAGTATACTGACAGGCGAATAACATTAGAATTGCTGTAGCCGTGATGTTCCCTGCTGATCTTCTCCAGCAGCCCACTACTCCTGTCCAGAATGCCGAAAATATCGCAAGAAAGGCGACCATGAATAGAGCTATCACGGATCTTCCCATATCTGCGATAAAAAATTTTAATGTGCAGTTACGTTATTCGTGCATGCATTGCGTCTTTTCTATATTAATGATGTTTCTATATTAATGAAAAATTTATGAAGTTTGATGAAATGAATGTTTTTATGAAGCTATATATGTGTTGTGTGTTTTTCCTCCAAGTATCGTTTATACGTTGCCAAGTCAATCGTTAGTAAACTTTCCATTCCTGCATAGCAATGTGAATTTTAAAACGTCTATAATATTATTTATATCCATAATGTTTGTTTCTGTAAATATAAATTAACATTAAATTCGGTTCAATTTACTCTTTTTCTAATTCTTAGAACTGAAAGAAAATGAAGAATAAATTGAACCAAGATTAATGTGCATTAGTAGAAACGGGGGGATAAAAGATATTAAGAAGTTTTTGCAACAACGTGATCCAGATATGGTGAACGCTAAAGTCACATTTATCCTTTTCCTAATTAGTTGTTAAGAAGAAGATAATCTGATCTTAGCGTTCACCGTATCTGGATAAACGGAATTGCAAAACTCCCTAACGTCTCACAGGATTAATTTTTACGATGTCGCCTTTTAGCATATATACATAATATATACATAAATGTATGAAATATTCGTACATATACAGAGTGTAACTGAAATAACGCTAACTAATCAGATAGTACTATTCCTAATAAAAAATCCTCTATCATTTTGTAATTTCATTTTCGCATTATTTTTTTCAGTTACCCAATGAATAAAATGTCTAAAATCGTATAAGACGCTGTAAGATATTTTTAAGAGGTCTTTAAGAAAAATCTTCAAAATATTTCATAAAGAACACGGAAAGATATTATCTTAATATTGATAAGATCTTAAAATTGTCTTATACATCGCTTTTATCCATTTATTCGGCAATATTTGGAAATTAATATCTCGTTAATTATTGTGAAAATTGTAAAATGATAGAGGACTTTTCGACTAAGTTTTTTATTAAGAATAATGAATTATGAATTGTATGATTAGTGGGCGTTATTTCCTGTATATTAGGTGTACAAATTAATTCAATGCCTTTATCGGAGACTTCATTTATCGAGTCAAAACCGCCAAATTTCTTTCGCGAGGGTATTCATCAGTTGCCCGAAAGGAGTAAAGTCATAAAAAATAATGGAGATATTATTTCGAATATTAAGTGTGAACTTGTCTTAGTGTGAATAACTTTGAACAAAAGACACCGAATTAATTTGTACATCTAATAAATTAAGTACACTACTTAGAAATTTGATATTTTAATTTTTTTTTACATTCAACTTAAATTTTTTCAATTATAATACATACCAAGTATATTAAGAAATTTGATCGCGCTATACTTACGTAATCGTGTCATGGCATCGTCAGAGAAACCTCTGGTTTGATTTTCTTCATCGGGAATGAAATAATCAATATTCATGCAATGTGTCTCCACGGGGCTCAGATAAGTTTCGACTGCAATAAAAAAAAACAATCGTGATAGAATATAAAAATGATATAAATGCACGTTACAAACTATAAAATTGTATTGTAAATCATGAATATAGGTTTTTATTTACTTGAAATTTTGTTATTCTTCTACAAAAAAACTTGTATTCTTCATTTTTGTTTACGAAAATTTATTAATTTCACTTAAAAAATATTTTCTCCTCGAAACATTATGAGTTCGCAAATTGCCTTTACCAATTATAAGAAGAAATGTTTCACCAAGTGGCGCACATAGTCTACACTTAATTGGCTAATTATCACCGACATTCTCATTTCACCAACCACACAGACACGTGAGTCAACGTTCATCTAACGAATGATTACGACATCCAGAATCGAGACGTATTCTAAGCGAGATAAATGCGGAATCCTAATGAACCGCGAAATGACATTTACATTACACTTGTGAAGATACGATATCACATTAAAGATACACTTCGTCGAGAGCGAAATGTGATTTATTGTGATTTATTACTAATCACAGAATAAAAAGAATAAAAAAAAATGAATTGAAATGAAGGAATTTTACGTAAGATATTTTTCTAGTCAGAACCTGAGAATTTGCAGGTTTTTTTATTTCATCAACACTTCTTTCGGAAATATGTACATTTTGGAGATATTCTAAGGATATTTATTAGATGTGGGAAAAAATTCGTGGCGTTTTTCCCGTTAGATGGCATTAAAAAAACGCCACGAACTTTTTCCCACACCTAATATATGTATGCAATACAAAATATCTTAAAAATTTTCCAGTATAATTTCCTATAGATATGTATATAATGAGCGACCAAGTGCTGATCGTTATATCCGTTTATTCTCTAGTTGCATTTATTAGATATCTTCAGGGGATCATGTTTCATGGGTAATTTACTACTGGGATTTATCAGTGTTTCATGATCCCACAGCCCCGATAGCGTCAACGAGCGTGCATCTCGAGAAGCATGCGACCCAGAATGCAGCGCTATCACCGGGCGCGAAGTGTGCGGTATACCTTTACCTGTATACCCTGCAGAAGGGGACTTGCGCTTGGTCTTTCGGCTCTTTTACAACGGTACTCCTTCAATGAATCCTAATCCATGAAACGCTACCTTAGCATGTAGGAAAAAGTTGTAAAGCAGCAATTCGCGATTTCTTTTTTTGATTCTGAACGTCCTTTTTATAAACCGACCCAGTAAACGAGAATTAAAATGGATTAAAATTTTTTTCTATCCGAATGCGTATTTTAAATAGCGAATACTTTTTTTTTATTTAATTGAATTCAATTAGATTCAATTGGATGCAATTAGATTCAATTGGATGCAATTGAAAAACTGCATTTCCTATTCAAAATTTTGAATTGAACGGTATTTGTAATTGTGTTGTTTTGCACAGAAAAAGCTAATATTATTTTTAGATTGAAAAGCATAGAGATATGCTCCATGCAATTCCTATAAATGAATAAAAATGCATTCAAAATTGAAAAACATTCATTTTAACATTCGTGAATCAATATTTCTGAAAATCTGAATCCATTTCATTCATTTCAGTCCATTCTCATTTGGTGGGGAGATAAAAAACGCAATTATTGCGTTCAGCAGAAAAAGCTTTATTGTTGTGAAATTTTTTAATATGATTGATTTTGCTCTTAATTCCTCTCACTGAATCTAAATATATACATATAAACCAAATCGTATTAAAAAATGTACAGTTGCAAAGATACTTTTTTTACTAAACGTGTATAAGACATTGATAATTGTCCATCAAAAGCAGTGTCTCAAAAAGTGAACTTTTGATTAATTAGATTATTGTCTTTAATGAAATTCAAGAAGGAATTTTTTAGCGAGAACATATTCGAACGAAATTTTGATTCGAGAATTTGAAATTAAAGTTTTGCACTAATTTCAAGCTAAATAATATTTTTTTCTTTGGCTATTGTGTATTTTATTTTTCAATTGTAGATTCAATTCTCCTTTGATAGTTGATTACTGTTTTTTGTTTTCATTTTTTAGTTTAGTGATTGAGTGAAAGTCTTCTGTTCAAAAGAACTGTTGGAAGTAACAAACGGAACTAATTTCAGTTTTTTTTTTAATTATTACGATTTCGCTCAAATTTTTCAAACAGTCAACTAATATATGTTCCGTTATTTATTTTCGCGAAAAATCCTGTATTCTTAAAAAGAACTACAGAATTATTAATATATCTTGATATCCTCATTAATGAAAATTATACTTAAATTTTATAATAACAATATTATACTTTTTTTCATTCAAGTTTTATACATATTACAATGATATAATATATAGCGAGAATCATTCGATCAATTTGACACGCAAAATTCCGTTATCGTAGGACCGGAATGAATTTTTCCGGAGGTAGGAACTTCATGGTCAATCTCCTCAGGGAAACATACCGTTCGAAATATTTAAGATTCAGGCGACGGACGTTTCCTCGACTCTTTTTGAATCTAGTTTCGCCTAAACGAAATAAGGCGCCATGCCAAGATCGTTGACTCGTGCCTAACTGTACACGCGCTACACTCCTCGCCATTCCGGAAGAGGAGTCGTCGGCGACGGTGGCGATGCCGAGCGACCGCGGTCGGCGAGCCCTCGTACTTTTCATCGCGCATCGTCGCGTGATACGAGCGATACCGGCAGGTAGATAAAAGCTACCGGACCGGTCGTTGACTGGTTTCTTCGGATTTTTCACGTGTGCATTCGCAATCACACATGCTGACCTCGATTTTCGGCGCTGACCGACACGACAACGGTATACAAGAGCGTGATACAAAAAAATCATCCATAAAAATCCCCACGTAATGTGAAATATTATCCAGTAGAGATATCGAGCAGACATGTCTCCAAGAATAAAAAGGATATCTTAAAGTTTGGATGTGATACATACGTATGTAAGGAATTACGAGGTGAGGGGGGGGAGGGGGGAAGTGATAAAATATATTTCTAAAATATAAAACGTGTTAAAATATCAGAGGATATATTTAATAGGAAAAAATTCGATTTTTAAAGTTAAATCTTGTAATTCCTCACTTAATATTATTCGCAAAAATCAACTGCACATTTGTTTTGGTTTCTTCCCACTGCAAAGGTCAAACGCAAATCACGCGACCCTAATAAATCGAAGCTGCCGGAAACGGATCGCCGGAAGAAAACGGCATGCCGAAACCGATAAGGTCGTCCTCGGCGAATACATCGGTCGGCGAACGGTACCGCGATATACGAGTGATGCATCGATCATTTTGATTGTTTTCCAGCCAAGCGACGAGAACAAACACGAAGGAACCTTTTATGCGTCTGGCAATTTCTTCGTTCTTCTGGCAGACCATTGCGGATCGAACGACCGATAGAATCGATTCTCACCGATCCAGCCTTGATACATTCGCCTTTCTTCGCCGTTTATTCTGATCCCACGATATCTGCCGAACAGATACACAGGTACACAGGTACTCTTACCGGCGCGGCGAGAGCGTGTTTTCGTTCGTGAACTCGGTGAGAAAGCATTGTCTCCGCCACCTTCAACATCCGCTTTGTCGGAACGCACACACACATTTTATCCAAATCAAATCGTCTAGTTTAACTCTGGTGTCGTTTACCGTGACTATTCCGAGATCTGCAGAAGTTTCTGTCTTTCTCTCGAAGACAGACACCGATGTTATGTGGGATAATGAGGGAGATTACATTCATGTTGTCCAATAACTAATTGAGACGAGGCGACTTGTCACTTTACAAGAATACCGCTACACCGTTGTGTATAAGAAAGCAACTGATCGTTGCAGTCTTGACATCCTGACCGTCGGGATTTTGGGACAGCAATTTCACCTGTCCGCAATTTTTAGCGGAGAAGTTTTGCGCACGTAAGGCTTTGGAAGGAAGCCTTATATCTTGCGATATTTTGCGAAGTCACGCGAAAGAAGCTGCCCCAATAAAATATAACTAAATGTGTGTTATAGAAATATATTTTAATGATCATTATGATTGATATTTACAGAGTGGTACACGAAATGACATATCATTTGTTTACGTATAATACATTTATTTTTAACAACATTCACATTTAATAGAATTTCTACGAAATACAGAAACTGTGTGTTCCAAAATTCACTGTCATTGCTGAAAACTTACAGTGCACGTAATGTTGTCCACAACTCTACTTTAAGAGGCTTAGGTTATAAGTGATCGAAAAAGATTAAGATCCAGTTCCACAACTCACGATTAACTCTTAACCGAGGTTCAACTTATTCATTGTCTCTTTCTAATTCTAGAATTGGAAAGAGATGAGAAACAAGTTGAACCTCGGTTAAGAGTTAACTGTGAGTTGTGGAACTGTACCTAAGTGACAATAATTTCTGTTTTTAAAAGCATAAGTTCTGTGACCGATCGTCATTTATAACTTAGAACTTACAGCTTACGACTTCTTAAAGCAAAATTGTGACTTAGCCTAACGTAAATTAATTTTTAGCATTAGCAGTGAATATTAGAACAGCTAAAATATGCTCTTACACAATTTAAAAACCGATATTCCACAAATATAGTTTTAATGAAATAATAAAATAGTACGATATTTTATGTGCCACTCTGTATTAATTTTCATTTTACATACAAGTCTTATTCAAGCGCATGATCTAATCTCAATGGGTACTTTATTCAATTTTTTAATCAATCCTATCTAGAGAAATCTCGATCGTAACATGTGACATCGACACACTTTCCTCGCGTTCGCCTCGGAATTTTACTGAACACTAAGCACCGCTTCCTTCCTATGATGATTCGCTATTGTGCGAACAACAATGGATTTTATATGAGCTCCCTAATGTATGGTATGCCCGCATCTAACACGGCTAGCCATAAGGTACGTTTTCACTTCGTAGCGCGCAACGCGTTTTCCCTTCCCGTTCGAAGAATGCGCAACCTGAAACTTCCGGAAGAACTGGAATCACCTGTACCGCGGACTGTACTGGACTTGTATGAAAAGTATATTCGCACGTGTATCTTTCTCTTTTTTTTCTTCTTTTTTTTAACTTCTGGCTCGCCATATTGAGATTCGAAACGTGTTGAGAATCGAAACTTCACTCGCTTGACGTTTTCGAAAATCTAATCCGAAATCTCAATTTCGCGGATAATTGCATGTTTTATCAGACTATTCAATATAATACAAGAGGTTTCAAAAGCTAATCCTAGAATATGTGTGATTCTAAAAATAGACATTATCTAAGACGACTTGCACAACTTCTGGAACTGAAGAGCAAAGTGTGCTGTTTTGCATTCATGATTGTATATTCTTTTTTTATTAGAGTATAATCTAAAATTAGGTCTTATTATGTTACATCTTCTACTTTACATTCCTTGCATAACATGACACGTAGACACAGAAGACCATTTGCATATTTATCATATGATATTTTTGTCGTTTAGTAAAATCAATCTGCGCTTGCAACACAATTCGATCGTATGCACATCCTCACGACACTGATGCTTGCATAGTAATTTCAGATTATTATTACGTCATGGAATGAACATTGCACGATCATCGAGATATATAAAAATCGATTCGTATGGCGTAAAAAAAATTTTCATCGTATATATTGATACATTATTCTAATCCATTTTTAGGATCCTCGTGTATATCCATTCCAGAATATAACGCGATAGGTTTTTAATCTGAAACATTACTTATATAGTATATCAATTATAGAAATTTTAGGATTAAAATTGATTTTTTCAATACCGATTTATTTTATTTGTTAATTTAATTGTCTTTCTTTTCTTAGAGACAAAATTTAATAGATAAAAGAATGATTAAATCTAACAATATAATATATTATAGGACTGTATATGTGATAACACAAACACTATAGAAATCAAAGCCTTAAACGATCTAACTGGATTTTAAATGCTTGTATGATTCTTATGTGAATTTATATATTATGTATGTAGTCCCCAGAAACGCGCGCCAAAATGATTTTTCGGTCTTAAAAACTTGATACTAACTCTACTAATCTACTATCGCAATAATATCACGAATTAAATTGGTTAGCAATTTAATAAATTTTTGATGCTTATTCGCATCATCGAAACAGTCTTAATAATGTTGAATAACAATTATTAAATCTAATAATTATCGAAGGAACTGATGCTTAGACCAACCAATTTGATTGGACAGCCTTAATATCTTAATTTATACTTTGTGACCTAGATTTGTATCAAAATTCATTTAATCGGCACATATTTCTTGAATGAAACGATGAACATCAGAATCATTATACGAGATTATGATTATAATCGGGTTAATTACTTTGATTACGGATTTAATTACATTCTCTGTTATAATTTAAAATTATATATCATCGCGTTTGATTACGTATGACTGCGTTTATGTATCATTGCAGTTACGTACCTCATTCTTAATTAGTTTAATTATCTACAAAGACAAACATTGTCGAGTTTCTTCGTTTATTATCTTAAAAGTACGTGATACCTCGCTGAACATTACTGTACGACATATAAATACCATGCGTCATTACCGTAGAAAGTTTCTAATTGGAAAGGCGTTCCAAGCTATAGAGCGTTATACACGATGCGAAGTTACGCATGGGGAGTAAGATTTGATCACATCCTTGTGCGTAACATGCGTGCTTTTATTCCGGGTTTAAATACCTTAAATTTGTTGTTCAAGACAAGACTCTGCTTTAATTGTATCTTCTTTTTAAAATCGACGCTTATCGAATTCTATCATGCTTTCTCTTATAACTTCAAAATATTTAAACTTTTATCTTATATAAACTTTAAGAATTAATCTCTATATTTTAGGAAAAGAGAATTTTTTTAAAATACTACAAAAATAAATTTGCATTTATATCTGGCAAAATTTTTCAAAGAAACTTTATCCTCTTTGTTCTCACAGTCAAGTTCGAAGCTTACATGCAGCTTGTGTTTTCAAAGCATTAACATGTGATCGATTGGCACGTCGGCTGTTTCGCAACAACTGTGATCGCAACGGTCCACTTACGATGTGCGCTCTGAAAGAAAAAAGACCACCAGAATCCTCGAATCCGGCAAATCTTATCGTCCATTAAATAATTGAAGACAAGGATTCTCGCGGTCGATACCAATGTAAAAACTTCGCGCAATTTGATTCGAAGATAGAATTCCATATTTCCGTTATTATTTCCTTTGAAATAGTGTCTGAAAAACCGCGATGACATGATCATTTTTATTGATTTGTTGAAAAACAAAATAAAACAGCTAGCGGATGCGTTGCTTCGCGGCGAATCGACTTTATTTTATGTGTTTCTGTTCATCATAAGTTCATTCGATAATTTTGCGTACAATTTATAAAATATTTTAATCCCCTGAATTTTTACAATTAAGATAAATTTTTTTTAATATTTCGCCACAATTAGGAATTTATTTAAGAGTTTTCACTATAAGATTTTATTGTTTACAGAAATCTAATACTGAAATTTATTACTGAAAAACAATAATTAATTACTACTAATTTAGAATACTAAAAGATTACACTGAACAACAATGCTTTTAATATTTAAAATAAATAACAAACTAATCAATTGTCTTTTAGTATTAAACTGATCAGTGTTAGATTTTTGTAAAGATTTAACTTGAAAGCAAGCGAATGCTTTAAGCCTAATGTACAATGTGCTCTTTATTTCCTATTTTTGTTTTTTACCTTTTTTTCTCCTTTGCAACCATTTTATCGACTATTGTATTCTTGCTACATATTTCTTGTTTTAATCTCGGGCGATATAAAACAAAAAAACCGGATGAAAAGCAAAAAAACAAATGTAAATAATAGCAAAAAGCAAGAAACAGGGGACAAAAAACACATTAGAAGTAGAACAGACTTTAATATCTGTATTTTTTTCTTAGATTTTTCTTAGAATTGCATTTCAATAAACAAGAAAGAAAGCGTTGGTATCCCAGCAAACGAAATGAATTGAAATGGATTCAGATTTTCAGAAATATATTAGAAATATAGAATATTATATTAATTCACGAATGTTAAAATGAATGATTTCAATTCTGAATGTATTTTTATTCATTTATAGGAATTGCATGGAACATATCTCTATGCCTTTCAATTAAAAAATAATATTAGCTTTTTCTGTGCAAAACAACACAATTGCGAATACTGTGTTCAATTCAAAATTTTGAATAGGAAATGCAGTTTTTCAATTGAATCCAATTAAATCCAAAAAAAAGTATTCGCTATTTAAAATACGCATTCGGATGGAAAAAATTTCAATCCATTTTAATTCATTCTCGTCTGCTGGGATTTTATGATTCATTGATATTTTTTTTATACGAAAATATAACACTTGGCTATGTGCGATGGTGAATCCTAGAATGAGAAAGCGCTGTGAGATACACTGCGACGGAGCTAACGGGTGAAAATGTACCTTTCTCTAAAGATTGTGCGCGTCTGTGCGACTGATTATAAACTGTTAACCTATTACGTCGAATCGGATAACCTACGACATTACGAGATCATAACGTAGAAAGTTTCCTAAAGGCCGCGTAAGGGGTGTCGTTGAACGAGGAACTCGGAAGAATTTGTCGATCCTTATACAATTATTACGGATACCGATCAAAGGTGGATAAGACGCTAGTCCAATTCTTTGCAATTTTCATTATTTGACGTAATTATATAGCCTGTCTGCTGACAATGTACTATAAAAATAATAATGTAAATAATTGCATGTTATAAGCAATTTTAAAATTTTTCCGCAACCCACCAATATAGAATGGTAAAGTGCACAAAGTGATATTGATCTTAATAGTAAATAATTGAATGCTTGATTAAAAGAAAATATTCGTCAAATAAAAAATAACATTTATCGAAATAATTATTGAACTGTAAATCTATTCAGGATCTATTCACGCCAAGTTCCTCACAACTTTTATTAAAGCATGCATGATGATTAATTATTAAATGATCAACTCTGCTTGGGAATTCTTACCCGTTGGTGGTCTCTCTTTAGGATAGCATATCCTAAATAGACCTTGAGTCCTTGTGAAATAATAATATTTCATGTTCATTTGTTCCACCAAATGGCTTTGCTCGGCATGCTTGCTCGCGTATTGCTGTAACAGAAAGAAAAAAATTCCTTGAGCGTCAAGTGTTGAGTTTTAATATTCAACGAAAGTTATACAAAATGCATTATTAACGATGATGAAGTGAAAGAACAAGAACAAAGTCGCGACGAATAATTCGCCTTGACGGAGAGAGCTACCGGACGTGTGTTTGCGAATGCAGATGAAGTATATACGCGCTCTTCCTTTCGCGAAAATGTTATTATCGTTAGAAAGTAAGAATACCGCGTTCTTGTGATAGAACATCTGTTAGAATCTCTCCCTCTCGCGTTTTTAGCGAAAGAGATGGCTTTACCTTCTCAGGATTTATTCTAAATCCTAGTTAATTGATTCACGCGAAACTATTTTAAGAATTAATTAATTATAAAAATCCATGGGGCTGAAAATGAACGATATTAAAATGAATTAATGATATAAAAATCTGTATAATAAATCATAGCGCGATTGATGCTCAAATTTCATGAGTTTCGCAATTATAAATAAGAAATTGCCGATGGATGAAATTACGAGTAGAGAAAACGACTTGTTTTATTTCATATCACTTTGAGACATCGATATTCCTCGAAGAGTCCGCCCATGAAGATCATAAGAATCCATATAGAGAGCGTTTATTCGTGCGTGTCGACAAGCAAGTTGTTCCGTGCTTTCTTAGTTCGATTTCGTTCGACTTCGTACATATCGTCCTCGAAATTTATAATGGAATTTCAGATCATATAGTAGGTGTGCGTCGGTTTCGCCTCCATCGGCGGCGGTTCTTCATGGTTGATAGTCTCACACCGATCCGGCGGGACTCGTCCTCGGCGAGCAGATATCAATGCCGGCTTGAATCGTTACGATCTATTTTCTAGAAAGTTCTTCTTCGATTTCCCGATTCAACGTCTGGTAGAAAGTATAATGATACATCGCGCTATATACGCGGGAAATCTTAACGCATGAATCGCGATCGTCGCGTCGACGACGGAAAGAAACATTTCCGCGAGTCGAAAACGCGTGCTTTTTCTTTTTGTGTACATGAGTCACTTCCCACGAGGCATTTCGCTCGATTCGTTGTCTGCCGATTGCTGATAAAAGGTATCACTGTTTCGCGAAAGCGTTTCTTTCAACGTTTCTCCCAGTCGTTTTCATAAACAATATCAACAGTTCTACACGGTCCCCGCACAGAGCTGTTTCCACCTGATAGAAAAATGTATTAAATTTTAATAAAGATTTGTTTGAATAGTACTAACTTATCATTTTATCATTATCACGATAGATAAATGTTTGAAATAAAAAAAAAAGATAGTTAAATCAAATTAATCCCTTTAAATCTTGTATACATTACAATGTAAAAATGATAGTTGAATCAAATTAACCCTTTTAAATGTTAATTGTATACATTGTAATGTATACAAGATTTAAAGGGGTTAATTTGATTCAACTATCATTTTTTTTTATTTATCAAACATTTATCTATCATAAATGATAAGTTAGTACTATTCAAACAAATCTTTATTAAAATTTATGGATCTTATGGATTTTAAAATTTATGGATCTTTATTAAAATTTATAGATCTTATGGATCTATTATGGATTTTATTTATGGATCTATAAATAAGAACCAATTGCTTGAACAGGTTACATTCCAAATCTCATTGAAAAAAAAAGTGTTGCAAACCGTTCTGACTATACATCAACCGACCACGACTGTAAATTTGAAGACATTATCTATTTAAATTATTTTTTCTATCGATATTATCTGAAATCAGATGTATATAATAATGTTGGAAAAATAGTCAAGATTTTCGAAGAAATTAATATTGTGGTATGAATTATTTATGTTAAAGTGCTCTTAACTTGAACTTGAAAATAGTTTTTTTTAACATGGTTCCATTAAAGTCAGGTCTAAAAGAATTAAAGATTCTTGTATCAAATAAATATATGTTAAATTTACAAATATTTATTAAAAATTAGCATTTTTTTCAGTGTAGTTACTATTTGTTCAACTTATTTTAAAAGATTAGCCAGTTTATGATGTGCACGTTTTAATTTCTTAATTGTATTAAAAGATTGTTGAAATCAGTTGTTTTCGCTGAAGGAAAATCAATTTCAAACATCAATTTCAACATCGATTAGATTATTAAACATTAGCGACGGTATATTTATTACTATAATTTTTATAATAAAACGCTTATTTTTTATTAAGAAATATAAACTTTACTTTGTTTTGTAGCAATGGAAAAAAATCTAAAAAATATCAAATTTACAGATGGGAAATGTAGTCGAAGTTTTATCGCTCTTAAAGCGATTGATTTATACGGATATGTGCCTTTGTTATACAGAAAGCAGAAACACGTTCGCGTTGCGTCTGTCAACAGCAACGTCATGTTATTTCTGAAATTCCACTGCCCACGTTTTTCCTCGATTACCAACAGATAATCGTACGAGCGTGACGTACATTGCTGATGCAAGTCTCGATTCAACCTTGGTGAACACCCATGCGTTCTGAAACAATTCTCTCGAAAGAACGCGCAAGGTAGATGATGTACGTTCGTTAGAACGGTGTCATTTTATTGTTCTACGTAGACCAAGTAACTTTGTAATTCATGACAAATCGAGTAACACAAAATTCTATTGCATTATTATTGAAACTACTATTAAGAACCATCGTGATTGACAAACATCTCTAGATGTAAAATCACGAGAGAAAGGAGATTTAGTCAAGTTTTCTCACTAATCGCAATCTTAATAGAATTTTGACGAAATATTTTGAAGAATTTTGAAAGAGAAATATTAATTTTTTGTCTGCAAAATGTAGGGATACTCAATACACTTAAGAGAATGTGTTTTTCTACGAAAGTTTCTGCGAGATTTGAAAATGCAACACGTGAATCCCCTCTCATGACGGTACATATCATTTATGCAGAATTAGCGTCATTCGAGATTAGCGAGAAAAAGAAGAAAGGAGGACTTCAATGAATCCCAGTCTCGTCTAGGCCACGCCATTCTGCTTTCACGTTGCTATTTCACCATTGCTCGTCTTGAATAGCGCGGGAATATCGTTAAGTTCGTCTGATTTCTTTGACATAGAAAGGAAAACCCCTCTTGGGATTCACAATGAAGATAATGTTAACTATATTAAGATAATTATATTATCAAATGAAGAGTTTCAACTCTCACGTGTCTTTCGAGAAATATTTTTTATAGCATTTTGTCGGCGATTTCGTGAAATCATATTTTCTACATTCTTATCATATTTCTATTGTAACTGCCTCATGTCAGCAGCGTTGATTTTAGACATATCTTCAATTCGTCATGACATTTTAACGCTACGGTTGTAGCTACTGATTGTATTCTGGTGTGGCATTTTCATTAGCGGAGGAAAGCGTGATAATTATTGCAATAGTTAGAAGTGATTATGCAAAATACTTGAGCATGCTCGCGGAAATGGACAAAGGATAGCTTTCACTCAACTTGTCATTCCCGTCCTCGTTCCTAGTTCTCGTTCGAACAAATTATTATCGACGCCTATATATCAATTGGTGTAAATTGTCGAGACGTTATCGGTTCGGTTGCGGATTCGTTAAAAAGGGAGGCCCGTTCACCTCGTACGCGAGATTTTTAGCTAACAAGTTATGTTGTGTATGGCAACTTTCATTTGAATTTTTCCTCACTGCCGACTAGCTTATTGGCTGATCGTGTCGCGATTTTTCCGACTCTGTGCGATATCTTATGATTACGCAACTCCCCGCTGAATTTGAATAATTCGCCGTCGCGCATCGATTATTTGAAGGACCGATTATGAACAATACGGACTTGCACAGGCATTACTATCATTTGAATGACAATCGATGTAATTTACCTTATTTCCGGATACTTCTAAAGATTTTGTTGCATTAATTTGTCACGCCGGACGGCGAAACGATGCCTTAAAATTATTCAATTGGCAAATGCAATACTCATCGATATCCTCGCAACATCGAACAGTCCACAATCGAGAGAGTTTAATTTCTTGTTCATAAATTACTTTTTTTTAACGTTGAGCAATAGAAATTCTTACATATTTCAATACTTATATACCAGGCATGCACAGTCAGTATAATCATTCTCTTATAGTTTCCAAGTTACTTTATAAATTCTTTATTTTTCGTCATTTACATCGAAAATAATGATGGTAAATTCTTCTTATAAATATAGATTTAAAATTTATTTAACAAAAGTAAGAGTTTTGTATGTATCGTGAGGGGCTATCAGAGCTTAGCTAGTTAACGTCCGCTAATGAGAATGTAATTAAATGAATTATGTAATCATTCAAATAATATAAAGCTCTGATAGCCCTCACGATATATACAAAATTCTTACTTTTGTTAAATAAATTTATATATAATATATATATATAAATTTATTTGATATATATTTGAAGTATATTATTCATTAGAGCTTATTGTAATACATTATTAAATTGTTAAGAATTTTATATTATTTTTTTATTATAAAAACAATTAGCAAAATCATAAAAATACATTAAATTATAATGTATATAAATGAGATTTTATTTCAGTAAATATTTTCAACTAATGGTCTCAAACTTTTGCCCGATAGTGTATGTTACCCAACACACAAATACTATACTTAATGCGACTTTTGCACAACTTGTCTGTACTGAATACCATCAATGTTGACACATTGATTACTATATTGGCTGAAATATTTTTGCTTTCTACATCTGTCTTCTTATATAAACTTGTGCAGCGTGTTACTATTCGATGGCGATAAAAATCGAATGCTTTTCTCAAATGCCAAAAAATCTGAGTGGCATAGATTAAATGAATTATATCGCGTATTGCAAATCGTTGTGTCCGAAAGCGAAATTCGTAAAGTCGCGAACGTTGCATTATTTTTGTACGATGAAAGACGCGTCGTCGGATTCACGGGGACATCGATGGATTCCGTCGATGGATTCGGACAGAAAGCATACTCGTGCAATACTCAAGTTTCTCCGAATTGTTTCGCGCACGAAGCTGCGTTACGCCATTCAACGTCTTTAAAAAGCGCCGCAGATTGCGAGCCGCGGCCTTGAAGAGGCCTCCACATACCACGATTCCCTTAACTTATCGATTACAATCGTGTCTCAATTCTTCATTAAGAAACATGACTTGTTGGTGAAATAACTAGCGTGACGTGATTTCGTACTTTGTTAATTATCTGTGTGATTTTTTTTTCACCCAATATTTATAAATGCGCTGCATTTACGCGTCAGTTTGCGTTTAAATGGTGCTCGAACTTATTTAAAAGTATTATTATTTAAAATATTCGCTCGCTTTCTTTGAACGGATTACATTCTTAAATATTATCCTGTTTCTCCGCTTATCTTGATGTCGGGTCAAGAATATCGAAGTGAATTCAGGTGCGCGCATTCCTTTCCTCGCGCGCCCAGCTCGCCACGTCACCTTCATTCTCGAATGAAAGTACAACGACTATACTTGATGAATATAATGCCGTGTAAGGCGCTACTGCATACGCAGGATGAGTGCTAAATGGACGCCTTTATGACCATCCGAACAAGCAGGAATACGCGAACGATGTAATCAGCTCATGCCAACGCATCCTCGCGGGCAAGATAATAATATTACACACACATCGTGTAAACACGCGCGAGAGTTCATTACGAGTAATTCATTATTAAAGCGGGAGCGGCAAGGTGAAAATTACCGCGCAGTCGTAGATACAAGCATCTCGGATTTATACAAAGCTGAGAAAAATATAATATCTCGCGCGTAGGTACATGTGAAATTAAATGTTTTAATTGCTTTTTTTCTTGAACGTAATAAAGCAACATGGAATCAATTCGTAGAACTGATTCGACTTTTTTAATCTTGTAATCTTGTACTATAGTCTGTAGTCAGAAATAATATTCCAATTAAAAATTTCGAATGTTATAGTTCTATCAATCTATCGATCTTTCCTCTAAATATCATCATCTTTTCTGTTTTTATTTTTAAATGTTATTTTTAAATCAAGAAGAAATGTCAAAGTATTAGGAAGTAATTCACTTTCTTCATAATATTCTCGAGCATATATAAACACGTATAGTATGTTTCTAAATAAGAATTTATAGACACGGTCCACTCGATACTGCAAATGTTTCAAAGTAGTTTTTAATTGACTAATTAATCAAATTTTTTTCTTTCGATTAGTCAAAGCAAATACTTCGAAACATTTGTAACATCAAGTGGATCGCATTCTATCTTTCGTTCGCGCAATTCAACGAGGACAGAATTCAACGAGGACAGAAAGGAGATTATAACTCGTCCATTTCGTTCAGATCGTCCTTTGAAAAATCGTATTTACTGCCCGTAGTCAGGCCTTATATTTAAGGCTTACTTAAATTTATCTTCAGATGCTCTATGAATTATCATTGGCTACTGAGCATCTAAAGATAAATTTAAAGAAACTTTAAATCTAATAAGAATCTGACTATGAATACGCTCGAGTAGAAATCTGATCCTACTTTCAATCTCTTTCAACCTTAATTAAACCTTAACTTATAAACTTATTTTGATACTTCAACAATCAAATAGTACCTCTTTTAATATTACTTAATCTACAGCTTCTATATTTAGAAAACTTCTTTTGAACCTAAAAATAGGAAATTTTCCAATAATTGCCATTTACAGACTCAACATAGGAGCTCAATTCATTAGATTAGAACCTATTATAAATTTCTAGAGTCTATATATATCCTAAAACTATAAAGGTTCAAAGTAGGATCAAAATTTCGACTCGGACGAGTCGAAAGTTTATATAATAGTTCTCCTCAGCTGAAGAGAATCGCCGAAGCTCATTCTTATTGACGGAGTCATTTCGTTAATGTTGGGAATTTACGCGCATTTTCCCGTTAATCGACAGCTACTTCGCGTGCTGACGGAGGTCGCATCGCGGGGTGCGCGGGGGCTGTGGAATTATCACCTCGCGTGCGTGCCATTCGCAGCGGAATAGGCATTGGAACTTGGAACATGCGTCCGCTCGCGCCTACTCTCGTCGGCGGTCGGGATGCGCTCAGCGATGGCGATATAACTGTACGCGGCGGTTCTCCCGACACCTTCTCGTCACTCGAGCGAGGAAGTAAGGTAGCTTAATCGGCCGATCGTCTAGGTCCGGGAATCGCGCGGTTTCCTGACGCGCGAAAGAAAATAACAGAGCGTCACGCAGCGTCGCGTCGCGTCGCGTTGCATTGCACTGCGTCGCGAGAATCTCTCGAATCAGATATTTGCGCATCCATCTTCGTCGAGAAGTGGATCAGTGGGTGATCTATCGAGCGGTCAATCTCTAATTGTATAAAACAATTGGTCCACGCGGAAAAATCAATGCGTATATTTTAATGAAGACACTCGACTGAGGTAGAAAGTCGAAAGTTTAACAGAGAGAGAATTAGCTATCAGGAACATTCATAAGTCCTAAAAGGACCCCATATGGGATTTCGATAAAATACCAATTTTGAATTTTTAATAAAATTGCTGATTACAAAGAGGAACTATTAGATATAGGATCCTTAGGTCCTAAAAGTCCATGTGGAATTTCAAAGAATGTAGAATGTCAAATAAGTTAAAAAATGAAGAGAATTTTGATACTATAGGAAACTGATTGAATACGGCGTAAGTTTTGAGAATTTGATTGATGCAATTGTTTGAGATAAAAAATGGAGTCAATCACATCTCATGAAAATGAGATATGGACGAATTCTTGAGTCGCGCGTGATTGTCCATTTACGCGAATTTGCTCTCTCTTGTGTGAATCCCGATTCAACGGAAGCTCATCTGTCGTCTCTCGATTCTCGTGCAAAAGTACATACGCCGATACGCGTCAGCCGCGTGATCGGTGCACCAAACAAAACTCGTTGAGTCAACGCGCTGAGAATGGGCGCGGCTCGGAATGTCGATCGTTCTGAAGGCACGGGACGAGAGATGGGAGATCGAGACAGGAAAGAAAGAAAGAAGAAGAGAAGAGAGGAGAGGAGAGCTGGTTGAGTCGAGAGAAAGAGAAAAACGCAAAAAGGAATGAGATACTCGCGAAATGAGATTCCGCTAACGAGATAATCTGATTAATCGGTGACGAGCTTCAGCTGCTTAGAGCGACCTCGATAATAACGTCAAAGACAAGAGATGCATAAATGATGAGTTTCTTCGCGAAAAATAAAAATTATCATGCAGGTTGAGTCCTTCTCTGCGAGTTGAAAATCATTAATCGAGCAGTCGGACGAATTGTACAATCGTATATTATAATCAAGATTGGGTAAGTTAATGTTTTTTTTTAACTGAATAAAGTTAAAGTTAATGGCTTTACAAAATTAATAAAATTAAAATTAAAAGTTGAAAGAATAAAAAATTAATGTAAATTAAGTCAATATTGAATTAAACTTAAAAAAAAGTTAATTTTGAAAAAAATTATTTTTTAGATCAAAATGTCCTAATTTTTCTTAAAATGAGATTAAATAACAACTACAATATAGATTATTTATATATAAGTAAATTAAATTTTTAATTTTTTTATTCATATATGTAAATAAGTGCATAATACATAACGATATAACTATATAAGTTATATAACTTTAAAAAAACAACCAACACATAAAGAATATACAAGATCAGTGATTACTTTTTAATAAGTTTTAAGTCATAAGAAATTGACCAATTATAATCGAATGCGAGAAGCGAATATTTGATTATTGGTCAATTTCTTATGACTTAAAACTTAAAACACGTATTGTAGATCCGAACTTAAGGCTTATGGCATAAGGCATAACCCAATCAGAGGGCTGTATTATCTTAAGAAATTATTTAAGATAGTTTTAAAATATGAACAGATTACGAATATATGCCCTTAGTCTTATTATAGCTTATTATTTTTCTAAGATATTTAAAAGAGATAAAAAAATTTTTTAACTTAAAAAAAAGTTAAAAAGTTAACGTTTAAAAGTAACTTAGTTAAGTTAAAATTTAATGCATTTAAAATTAACTA
>Ga0157364_1000848_pt1 | contig 23557 bp, 10 predicted proteins | sample AttsexASBM2_FD_111476 | JGI IMG/M metagenome (GOLD analysis project Ga0157364, IMG submission 111476) | Fungus gardens microbial communities from leaf cutter ant in Ribeirão Preto, State of São Paulo, Brazil - Atta sexdens ASBM2 | ecosystem: Host-associated > Fungi > Mycelium > Unclassified ...
GAAAAGGAGCTTGCAGAACAGCTTGGCGTTACGCAGCAAGCCATTTCCGTACGATTACATACGAATAAAGATTGAATTTTACAAAAAAAAGCTCAGAACTTTTTTGTACACCTAATATATTATCTTCCACTTATTTCATATTTAATAATGTAACATATAAAGAGACTTATAATACTCTAATAGGTTCCCCTCTTTCGCCAATTATTGCATATTTTTGCAGGATCTTGAAAATAGCATATTGAGCATATTAGATTTGCCCATCTATTTCAGATATATATGATAATATATGCTCGTTATCCCCAAGAACGAAATAGAGAACATTCTTTTAAAATTTAATACATACAATCAACACTAAGATTCACTATGGAGATTGAGAAGAACTATTGTCTCAACTTTTTGGACATCTCATTGAGAAGAAATAAAAATAAAGTTGTTATATACTACTCAACAAAAAATAGGAAACACTTTAGAACACGTTCAAAATTGCGCAATATTCAGAACACCGTCACTCAGTGAAAAATTATTGTAGACAAAAAATCAAAAAAGCTTGAAAGCTTGAAATCTCTACTTTTGAAATCGGTAATAGATATTTCAATCCGATTGATTCTATGAAGATATACGGACACAAATGGATACTTGTCAAATCGGAAAAATTTTTATAAACTTTACGAACATCTATGACGTGAAGTAAAATTTACACAAAAATGCAGTTTACGGCAGTCGAAAGAGTAAATTTTTACCTTTAATTTGCTGTTTTATTGAATGCTGTATGATTTTTCTTCACCGAATTATTGAACATTGAAGCAAAAGATCATTTCTGCTTCAACGTTCAATTGATGAAAAAAAATCATACAGTACTCAATAAATAAAAAAACAAATTGAAGATAAAGCTGTTAATCGCATTTTTGTATGATTTTTATTTCACACCACAGACCTTTATAAAATTTGTACAAAATTTTCAGATTTTCCCTGAGGAAAATTATTTGTCAACCACAGTAGTAGAGATATTCCAATTCTAACTATGTGTCAATGCATATACACATATGCGATAATATGTGCGCGCGCGCGCGCGCGTACATACGTGTGTGAGGGGATCAGAGAGAGGCAGTGCACACAAGCACTGGGAGGAGGAAAGCGCATTACCGTCCGTATTAAAGAGAAGAGGATTTATTTCTTCTTTCTCTCTCTTTCTCTCTCTCTCTCTCTCTCTCTCTTTCTCTCTCTTTTTCTCGTTCATTGCATTCTTTTTCCATCCATTGGTTTTTCTGTCTTTCCACCCTTTGCGGTCCTTCACTTATCATAGTATTCGCACTCTCTCTTCTTATTGTATTCTCTGCCACGTTCACTTCTTTCGCAAACGATTTTATTAAATAGATATGGTATTTATTCAACGTTTCTTAAAATGATATGACTCAGCAATGATTTTAATTTAGTAACTAATCATTTTTTAAAATAATATACTGCAAATAGCCGAGCGTTCCTAATTATTAAATCATTATTAAAACTATTATTGAGTATCTATCCAACCTATTGAACTATATACACACTAGTATTGAACAGCTTTATTGTTAGATTCTTAATCACACATCATGTAAAAGAAAGTATATACAAAAATATATACAATCATTATTTTTAAATACAAAATCGAATATTAGATTGTGTTGAACTTACATATTTGTTCGTCGTAATTTAAACTATGAGTAATGTGTATCTAGATAAATCAATTCGCATCCATATGTCAATGTCATTAAATTGCCAAGTTTACTAAATAATCATTAAGTCAATAATGTAAAACTTCATAAATAAAATTAAAATAAAACTGAATATATTTAATTATTTATAAAACTTACATGGTTGTTTGAATATTGGCATATCATGAAATGTTAACAATTCGCTAGTCGTGGACTTTAATGAGAACATTTGTCACACAATAACATAATTAGATCTTCAATAAAACTATGAAAGAAGGAGAAACATCAATTTTTAGAAATTAAAATGATTTGGATAAAGGATCCAAGAATTTTGTATCATTTTATACATTCAGGCCATTTTTCTGTTTGTGTGTGTAAATCATTGTTGTTAGCCATTTGTTTAAATAACTTTCTTGTCTAAAATTTTTATATTTTCCCAATCGAAATTGTGTGCGTATTCTAGTCTATGCGCTGTAATTACCGAGTATTGTGATGTTTTCTAATGTTTTCTAATGTTTCTTTATGATTTTTATGTTTCTTAATTCTTGTCTTTAATATTCTGCCGGTTTGGCCTACATAGCATGCATCACAGTTCTTGCAATCAATTTTAGATCACAAAATGGTTGGACATAATAAGGCAATAGGAGTCAAGCATGATAATTCTTGTGCAAACCAATACAACAAAACAAGTTTATTAATAATTAATCCGCTTACATGTTTTGGCTCACTTTTGAGCCATTCTCAGAGACAATATGATATTGTAATTACAAAAAATTGTTTTTTCATTAAGTGATTAACTAATTTCATTAAATGTATTAAAAATAATAAATATAAATTACCTATCGATAAGCGAATCTCGGTTTCCAATCATTCCCTTCCTATATTGAATAGTCCCGTGTCGTCTCCCGTACAGTATAATAAAGTGGATAGAAAATTGTTAGATTTAGCTAAAGAAACTAAGATCTCTTTTTATTAAAGAAATGAATAATAATGTCATTTTTACTCGGGCTGATAAGGGTAATATCATCATGGCTTTGGATGATAAAATGTATGTTTCAAAAGTGACTGAGATGCTCCAGGATACAGAGACGTATGAAGTTATTAAGAGAGATCTCACAAAGGGAGTTGTTACAAGTTTGCGAGGAATTCTTGTGAAGTGGAGGGATGCGGATTATATATCCAATTCAAAATAAAGGATGTTACTTCCGAGAGCTTATGCCTTGCCAAAGATACATAAACAGAATTGCTCTTTTCATTTGATAGTTTCCTCATTGAATAGTCCTCTTTACCAGTTAGCGATTTTTTTGCACAGCATAATTATAAAAAATATCCCTAAAGTAGATAATCATATAGAGAATAGTTTCCAAATTGTTGAGAAGCTTAATGGCTCTCACTTGAATAATGATACACCTTGATTTCATTCGATGAGGTTAGTCTTTTTATTAATGTGCCGATTGGCTATGCAATCGATTGTATAACATTAATGATTGACATTATATTTTTAGGAATTGTTGTTTATGAAAAGACGAATTTATTAAAGCTGTGAATTTGTTTTAAACTTCACGTTTTTCACTTTTAATAATATTATATATAAGTACAAAAATTGAAAGCAACTCTCGAGAATGTCAAAAATACAAACAAAGAAAAGGATTAATGAGAATTTTATCGCGGTAAGTACGAGAAAGAGATTTATTGAAATTTGATGAGATCAGACATTTCGACTTCCAATCGAACCATCTTCAATGTATCTGATTATTACACAAAGTGAAACCTTACCTGGTTAGACGAGGGAGTAACAACTCAATCCACCTCCATTCATTATGGCACCAGGTTGGCACTTGTTTTGCTAACCATGTAAGTGTTAAATAATTGTATTCAATTTTATTTTAATCTTATTTATGAAATTTTACATTATTGATTCAATAATTATTTGTTAAACCTGGTATTTAATGGACATTGACTTGACATAAATGCGAATTGACTTATCCAGATAAGATACACATTACTCACAGTTCAAATTATGACGAACAAATATGTTCAAATAAGTTCAACACAATCTAATATTCGATTTTGTATTTAAAAGTAATGATAGTATATATTTTAATTTTATCATTAATGTATTTACTGAAGAGATATGATGTATTTCTAAACCAAAGATCGAAACGTCTACTTCAGTTATTATAATATATTCAGTTATTATAATATATTCAATAAAATATATAATTACAATAACATCTAACATCGGCTCTCAAAGGCTTCTTATTCCTCATTGATTCAATGATTAAATTAGAAAACACCCTATATAATATTTTTAATAATAATAGGGGAGAGGGGTAACTTTGAACACTTTTTCTTTTCAGGTTCATAAATTACTATGTAATGAAATTATTTGTATTTCTGTTGTGCTGGTAATTACTACAGATATTAATGTACAATAATAAATCATTGAAACAAATATCATAACGACATATATACTTTATTTATATTTTATAAAAGTTCTTTACATTTAAAAAAATTTTAATATAAAAAAACTTGCGCCATTAGAGTTAAGTTCGCTAGCTGCGCCAAGTTTTCTTATATTAAACTTTTTTTATTTCAATTAGATGCTCTTATTTTTATGTATTTTTGTTTAAAGATAGTTATATAACATTAATGTTTCAAGGAAATGTATTTTCTATTTATAATTGGCGCAATTTGAAGATTTCATGTATTATTTGAAAAAAATTATTATTATAAATTTTCATAGTTTGGAAAATAGATTTGAAATAGGAAGTCATTTTTTTCTTCAAGGACCACATATAATAATAAGCGCGTATAATAATTTATGTTTTTTTCTAAAAGAAGCAAATACCTTTGATCTTTTTTTAAAAAAATTAATTTATTATTATTTTTATGTTATAACTTTTTTTGAACTTAGTTGGATTGAAACGAAAAATTTCCTATTCATAATTTTGAATAAATTAAATAGCATGATCCGTTTTAAATTATTCCGAGTAAAAATTATTTTTTTCAATTGGATTGAAAAACTGCATTTCCTATTCAGAATTTTAAATTGAGCAGTATTCGTGATGCACAGAAATGGCTGACATTTTTAAATTCAACTGAATTAGAAAACTGTATTTCCTATACACAATTTGGAATTGAACAGTATTCACGATGCACAGAAAATGCTAATATTATTTTTAAATTGAAAGGCATAGGAATATGCTTCAATCTTCATGCAATTCCTATAATGAATAAAAATGCAATACAATAAAAACAAATTGACAGGCTCCAAAGAATAAATCAACGAAATATTATGCCTATGAGAACAAAACACAAAGTATTCGCATGTAAAGGATTTATTTAATTAGTATATAATATGAAAGACGTTTCGATCCTATTGCGGATTCTTTTCAATATCTTGATATCCAATAAACGAGAATGGATTGAAATGAATTGAAATGAATTCAGATTTTCAGAAATATTGATTCACGAATGTTAAAATGAATGCTTTTCAATCCTGAATGCATTTTTATAGGAATTGCATGGAGCATATCTTTATGCCTTTCAATCTAAAAATAATATTAGCTTTTTCGGTGCAATTGTGAATACTGTTCAATTCAAAATTTTAAATAGGAAATGCAGTTTTTTAATCCAATTGCATCCAATTGAATCCAATTGAATCCAATTAAATCCAAAAAAAGTATTCATTATTTAAAATACGCATTCGGATAGAAAAAAATTTCAATCCATTTTAATTTATTCTCGTTTGCTGGGTAACATTTAATATAATAAGATTAAACATTGATAAATCAAATAATTACAAATAATTACTGAGTTTTAACAATTATGCGATGTGTACCCGAGTCTTATATTGTAGTTGTAATAAATTGTGATGTCCAAGCGTATTTTCGTAATAATTATCGAGCTAATTATTATATTAGCATATTAATATATAAATTATTAGAACGAAATTAACAATAAATAAATAATAAATAATAAATAATAAATAATGTTTAAAACTTACAATTGATAAATGTAAAGATAGATCACGCAGATGAAATTATTATATGCTCTCATTATTGTATGCTCTCATATTACTGACGTATTTAAAAATGAGATCTTTGGACGTTATGTCATTATTTATGAATGTTGCAGTTGATTTGGTTATTGAAGGCGTGAAGAATAAGTGGAATTTGATACAAGGTAACACTTACATCTTATTGAATGAGTTTCATCAATTAAAATTATTTCTCAATTCCACGTTCTTCACGTTCAACGAAAAATTGTACAAACTTTTGAAATACCTATGGGATCACCTTTATTCCCCATAGTAGTAAACGTAGTCATGTGTGACTTAGAAATGAATTTTTTAAAATTATTATCTGTATCTTTTTCGTTTTATATCAGATATGTCGGTGACATTGTACTAGCTATTAATCAAAATTACATTGAAGTATTATTAAATATCTTCAACAATTACCATCCAAGAATTAAATTTACGATGAAGATAGGAGATACTCTTAATTTTTTTGACGTTATTCTAATTAAAGGGGATACTACTACACATATAATATGATTGACATCAGAAATCTTCTTCTTTAAGATGATACTTGAATTTTAACTCTAGACAACCCTTAGTACAAAAACAAAACATTAAATTAGGATTGATAGGGTTTTATTTCTCTCTCACCCAAGATACCATCAAAAGAATTTTGACGATATATATATATATATATATATATATATAATTTTGACAAGATATATATATATATATCTTGTCAAAATTCTTTTATATAATTAAGATCCTTTTAAAAAATGATTACCCATTAAATTTAATCTTTATCATTATTAGCAGAAAGTTGCATAAAAAGTTCGAGTTATTAAATAGTAAATTAATAATAGTTATTAATAGTTAATAATAGTTAATAGCAATAATAACACTAATATTAATGAAACAAAAAAACGAAGGTTTTTTACAATATCATGTGTTCCTTATATTACTGAAAAAGTTCTTACATAAGCATAACACACAAAGGTGTCAATAAATCAATAAATTAAAGAAATTCATCCGTGTTCAAAAAGATGAGCTCCCTGTTTTGTCACATTTCAAATTTAGTGTATAGAATAAATTATAAAGATTGCAATGCGTCTTATGTGAAACAGACAGAATTTTAAAAACACGTATTAAGAAACATAGAAATCATATTAACTGGAATACGACACAACAATCAGTTATTACTGCACATAGACTTGATTTTTCATATGAATTCGACTAGGAAAACATAAATATTTTAGCTAAAGAAGAATTTTTAAAAAAGATTGATGTCAGAAATGATTTTCATAAAAAAACAAGTTAATGATTTAAACATTAAAAATGACACGAAATCTCTCGACGCGGTTTATTCTAATTTATTGACAAAAACTTGATGCTTCCTTCTCCATACCAGTCTTGTCAACATATTATATATATTGTTTAGTTACAATTAAGTTAGTCATATGAGAGCGAGAAATAGAATCTACGCTTTCTCTGAAAGAATTTTCTCGTTTTTAAGTACGTCAATACTTACGTAATGTGAGAGTATTACAATAATATGAGAGCATACAATAACGATAATAATAATTTCATCTGAGCGATCTGTCTTTGCATTTATCATGTAATTCAAGTTTCAGTTATCATCAAGTTTTAAACATTATTTATTATTTATTTATTGTTAATTTCGTTCTAATAATTTTATATAACTGTTATTTTACAATATTAACTCGATAATTATTATGAGAATACGCTTGGATATCACAATTTATTATGATTACAATGATTACAATAAGACACGACTATATGTCGCACAATACGATTGTTAAAACTCAGTTTGTACAATAATTATATGATTTATCAATGTTTAATCTTATTATAATATATAATGTTATCAAAATATTGAAAAGAATCCGCAATGGATGAAACGTCTGTCATATTATATATATATTAATTGAATAAATCCTTTATACGCGAACACTTTGTGTTTGGCTCTCATATTAGGCATAATATTTCGTTGAATAAAAATGCATTCAGGATTGAAAAGCATTTATTTTAACATTTGTGAATACGTATTTCTGAAAATCTGAATCCATTTCAATCTATTCTCGTTTAAAAAAGTAATGAATTATTATTCTAGATCTTCATTTAAACAACAGCGCTTTGATACTGAGCACTGGTGAAAAATCGGAGGTAAATTTTTGGGAATAAAATTTATCCTCATTACCTCTTTTTCATATGTTTTTATATTTTGTGATAATATATTTTAAATGTTCACAAATGTAGTGATTTTTCTAAAAATTTTTTGTTTTAATGTTTTTTGCTTCTAATGTCTCGCACATGAGTACTCTCATTATGCGTGATAGTATAATGCCTCGCATGTGTGTGCTCCCATCATGCGTGATGGCAATATAACGGCGATCTTGCGTGCACAACGTGATGATCATTTGTGATGGCAGTGCTCCCGTTGATTTGTAATAACTTTATATGATCATATACTTTATCATACGATTTGTTTACGCTCGCATATGCCCCATCACGCATGGACTGCATAGTGCCATCATTATGCTCGCACATGTGCGACCATATCATCATCATATCATGAAGGCGATGTGGCGTTTTTGCACACACAACCTGATATTCACATGTGAGGGTTATGATCTCGCACGAATTATTATCTTGAATAATTTTCTTTTTCTCGTCTTAGCTTGTCTAATGGATCGTGTTTCGATATGCTGCTAGTATTGAAAATTTATAATTTATGTTATGCATACTATAGATTTTCAGTATATCGAAACATGGCTATAATTTAAAGCTTTAAAGGCAGCACTTTTCATGACCATTTTTGATACTCTCGTTAGTATAATACTTTTGCAATACTGACATAAGTCGGTCGCGTTTCACTTATATATATATATATATTAGAACTCTAAGTAGGTGTTTGTTTGTAGATTTAGAAATGTTTTATTTTCAAGTGGTTATTTTCTTTGGTTTTCAGTGAGAAAAGTTATAAAATTATATCATAATACAAATGATTAAGAAATTGGATCGAAATTGTCAACAAGAATAAATCCTTTTAATGCGAATTTTGATCTTTCGCATGGATGAAAAAAAATTTTATTATTATTATATTCAGCGGTCCAAAAAATTATATGTATAACTTTTGTTGCATTTTTGAGACCAAATCAGCTCATTTTAGCATTCGTCCTTTTTTGCAATGGATCCGTAAGTAAGTATTTTTTTTTATTAAGATTATTATGGATAAATATATATCCTACACTACTATATTTTGTATATTTTATAAGTTGCAATATGATTTCATGGGATGGCCGAATTGCATATAGTTGGACAAGTTTCATCTGCAAAAAATTTTAAACAATCATATCTACTCTGTAAATGGAATTTTTACGTTGGTAGGAAAAATAAGCCCATGTCTATTAGTTAATAGATTTGTCACATCAATAAATTTTGTTATTATTGTAGGTAATGGTTGGAAAATCATATCAGGATATGAGGAAGGACAAACGCAAGAGAGCTGCGATTTTTATACTAATAATCCAGTTTGGGATCATCCGATAGATTTATATTACACAACTCAGACTATACAAAATTCTCCGAAGTTATTATTACAAGTATTTGGCAGAGATAATTATGGAAGGATAATATTTCTTTCATATGGAGTATATAATGTTCCAGTATCATCTGGTTCTTATGTTTTAGATTGTCATACATGGAAACCTATTGGTATATGCACTGATAAAATTTCATAATACATTATATTAACAAAATTTATCATTTTTATTTATTTTAATAAAAGTTTATTAAACTTTTATACAGGTACTTGGAAGGACAGATTATATGATAAATTCCTAGGAAATAGTTTACAATTAAAATCACCTAGTGTTTTAATAAATACATTAGATAGGTTTGAAATACTAACACAAAGCATGGGAACAGTGATTGTTCAGTTACATATCTTAACAAGAAATTTCGATAAATTTGGATGTCAGTTGTGAACAGATTATGAAAGCAATGGAAAATGCATAAGCAATATTCAATTAGAAAGTCTTAGCAGATCTAAGAAAAAGATCTAATTTTGAGTAAATATTGGTATAAATATCAATGCATAAATATCAATAATTTACAACAATGTTTTCTCTTTCATTGTTATTATTAGCATGTATTAATGTGGTAGAAGTAACGAAAATAGAAGATATATCAATCTGTAAAAATGACACAGATTGCAAGGAGTCAATAAACTCAACCATATATACACAGATTCCTGAAATTGATAATTCATCTTTAAAGGGCTTATCAAATGATACAGAAGAAGATAAAATATTCACTACTACCATTCCGACAGAAATAATATCTTCAAGAATAAATATCAACTCAACAGAGCAACTAGAAGTACAGTTAACTTTCACAACAATATCCTCGCCAGTAGTGCGTCCAAGTGGTTATGAAATTCTTACACTCGAAAAAAAAGAGATATGCGAATGTGACTTGATAGTACGTGCAAGTAGTCATTTTTAATATAAAATATTGAAGGAATAAAATAAGGCCAAATTTTTCCTCGCGATGAAATTTAAAAATCTTTCGTTAGATCTCAAGAAGTAAGAAAATAACTATTATTTTATTCGAAAAGTGATAAGAAAATTGTGAGACTAACGCAGTAAGTTATTAGGCTTTAATATTGTGTTTATACGTGGAAATTTAGAAATCGGAACTTATTGATTTATATATATAAACATATTTTATATTTTACAAATATTCAGGAAGCGTATATAAAATTGTGACGATGCATTCCTAAAAACTGTATCCCCGGTAGAAACTCTGACTGAATGCCGTCGCATCCACCAGTAGAATGCAACGATGAGGGCGCCCGCATATTTTTTTAACAGATCTAAAGATAATTCACAAGTGATATCCGCTCCGCTGGAGATTTCTGAATACGAATTACACCGAATTCCGTTTTCTCTCGCTCGTATTATTAACCGGTGAATGATTCCGGAACAATACGAGTGAGAACAACAATTAGTATAAAAGCCGCGATTTTTCTTTCTTTTCTTTTCTGTATCGATCTTGTTCCTATTCCATTATCTTCCAATTCCGAATCCTCCGACCGTGACCATAGAAAAGTGGTAGAGAGTATTTTGCCACTATCATGCGTTCTCGATCGCAACCGATTAGTATCCTAGAAATGGTTGCTGCATCGAGATCTCTGAGGCAGAGTGTATTTTGTTTTGCTGTATTTTGTCGTTCTCGACTGCTGGTTTGCTTGCCGCCGTTTTCTGCGCACCGACATAATTCCAGGGATAGAGAGTGCTCTGTCTCTGTCGTCTTCTCGACTATCGGGTCCACCTCGACACTAGTAAATGAGTGGAATTTTTTCCGCCTCCGCCGAATGTTCTCGACCGCTGAGTGTTTAAAACGCATTCTTGGTTTTCCCCATTGCATCGGAGAAAACTCGCGCGCTTTACCGCGATGGGTACCGCGACCGCGACCGCGACTGCGATTTGCTGGCGTATATCCGCGAGCCGCGTCTGTATCATGAAGCCGACGGCAATATCGATTCGTATCGCGTTGCGTTTACATACACAGCATGCATATACATATCTTCGCATAAGACTGTATTATATTGTTTATACCTAAAAATATATGATTCTTTACTGCAACATTACACGAATCCAATTTATTTGCATCTTGCTTCCCGAAGCGATTTATTTTGCGCACCATTATCAAAGTTTTCGACGAGCATACAAAATTGAAGTTGTTACAACGTTAAAATCAACGTATTAGGAAACAGTCTTCTTTATATCAATTTTAGCAAAAGGAAATAGTATTTTTCTTAAGTCAAACACGCGTTGATTTTGTTTTATTTATAAGTTGCTTTAGTATTTTTTACATGCATAGTTCTTAACGTCGGCGAGTTGAGCTTCTACGTGCGAACAGTAATGGGATTTCAGCCCTGAGCAAATAAGCGTTTTGGCCCTCTACTTTTCCTCATCATGATATCATTAGAATGATGAAGATATCATCCGAATAAAACAATGAGAATGATGTTTAAAAACAGGCACATATACGATTACATTTTGACAGGACGTTTGCACTTTATTCTGTGTACATTAAGTTTCTTTATGCAGTTTCTTTCCTCTTCCTCTCGCTAAGTACAAATTTAAAAAAAGAAAATATACAAGTGTATAAAAAAAGTATCGAATATTACATTCTTCTTAATAAAAAACGGATACGGATAAATGCAATTATCCAAGTATTTCATAACGCAAGACATAAGATAGACTAAAAGTGACCAAAATGGTTAATCGGATTATAATGAAAAAAAAATCTTTCATCCCAGGTCGTATTAAAATGCAATATTTTAGAATCAATAAGTTAAAATGGAAATTATTTACAATACGAACTAATAAAAAAGTTATTACATACAATTTATCTCTGCAGATATACACAATACATGAAAGTAATAATTCAACAAAGAACAGATGCTAATAATTGTTTGCTAATTTTATAACTGCTAATTTTGTAACTTCGCTATTTACAATTCAACTTATACGAGATAAAATGACATGGTATTTGGGACCGTTTGATCAATTCAAATAGTGCACGCCAACCAATTGTTATAACTGGCGTTCGCTATTTATATTCAAACTTTCGAGGCTATTTTAGAATGTTTCTATCCAATGGAGCAGAATTTCGTTCTTTTTTGAGCGTCATTTTTGATTCTAATGAAAAAAGGAGCGATACCAAAATGTTTCAAAATTTTAATCACGTTTTTTTCGAAACCATGTTTTCGAACATAGTTTGGATCACGATTTCAAACGAACTATTATATTAGTCTGACCGACTTCTACTTCAAGGGTTACATTCAGAGAATATGTTATCATCCGAACCACAATTAATAGTTTACGTTAATTTTTTTCTTTAGATTAATTTTTTTTGGAAGTATAAATAAGAGGAAAAATGAGGAAAATTCGAAAAATTTTTTTAAACTGTCGTCATTTTGAAAATATGCATATAATATTAATTATCCTGATTCGGGCGAGGATTACAAGTTCATTCATTAAGAAACCGCTTTATTTTTTTATTTTCAGACCAACAATACGATTTACCTTGATCATCATTTGATCGTGTTCGTGATGCAGGTCAAATTTCAGTGCTATCTTATTACTGTTTTGTAAATAATAAACAAAAAAATATTTTTTTACATGTTCATTGTATATTATATGCACTTTCTACTTCACCTATACTGCTTTTTAAGTGCACTTACATCTTTATTCATTAAAAAAATTCTCGAAGAGTTTAAAATTGATTCTCAAACCGAAAGACCCTTAATATTTAATAAACAATAAGAATGAAACAACGTTTAGAGCATCGTGAACACCAAAGCGAACATAGCCTAGATCTCAATATTGACTGCACTAATTTTGCTCGGATTAACCGCAATCGAAAAATTTCATTGATATTATATAAGAAAAATATTTTTAGATTTTTGATTGCGAGTTTAGTTTCTGAGTAATTTTAATCGAAAGTTTATTGATATCAAAAATTCCAAATAAAGCTAGTAGTAGTGTTGTAAATTTGATAGCGGCATGATCATATATGCAATAATATTTACACGTCAAGCAGTTTTATATTTGGAGTGTGATTTAATTTTGAGGGTTTTTTTCTCAAAAAAACTGATTTATTTAAACAAGATAATGAATGAATACCTTGATCAAAATATTTTCCTTTGTTTTGTATAACTTTTTCCCATTTTTCTGGTACAAGATGGATTCCACGACGATAAAAAAATTCTTCTGGAGTCCAATTTTCAACAAATTTTCACACATCTTCGAAATTATGAAAATGAATAATATCCTCTAGAACATGTTGCATCAACTGGAACAAATGAAAATCAAGAGCAATGTCTGGAGAATATGCGAAGTGCGGTAAGATTTCCCATTTCAGCTATAATAGCGTTTGCTTTACTGATAATGCAACAGTTGAGGTCGAGCATTGTCATGAAGGATCACTTTGCATCGTTTACTCGCAATTAAAGATCATTTTTGGTCTAATACTTGCTTCAATTTATATAATTGTCGTTAACAATCAGCGGTGACACAGTTTTTTTTCGGATTTAACAATTCATAGTATATAATACCTTTTTGATATCTTTTTGATACATTAAATACACAACAATATCTTTGAACTGTGAATGCGCCTCGAATTGAATGTTGATTGATTTGGATCAACTCATGTTTTTTTTCGTTTCGTGATTATCCAAAATAGATCCATTTTTCATCAATAATTTAATATAAAAAAAAACTCTACTTTTGTCTAGCGATCGACGAAATACATGTTCATCGATTCGCAATGGCATTTTCCGATAAGTGATGTGGAATTCATTTTCCTTCTTTGTGAATCTTTTTCGTATCATGTAAACGTTTGGTAACTATTGTACGATCAATATTTATTTCTCTGACAAATTCTGAAGTGGATTGTATTTGGATGAAGTGGATTGGATTTTCGTTCAATAACGATCTTTGTTGTTAATATTGAAATCATCACTTTTGTCTGAACTATCTGAATCGATATTCTCATGTCTTAATTGATGGCGCAACATTACCATAAGTTTCTATCAGAATTTTATGACCTTCGTTTTCTTTTGAAAAAACAAAATGCTAAAAAACAAAATACATATCGAAAATACTCCTTAAGAAGCTCCATTTTTTAAATGGTATAACACTATGCTTACTACATCTATTGTTAATAAATGACTAAATATCATGGAGTAATAGTATAGCATTAAGAAATAATAGCTGCGATTGAAATATCTTCAACAATATTGATATTAATCTTTTGCAAAATCCTCAAAATTAAATCATACTTCTAATATTTTTGTACACTTGGCATCGCGATGCTATTGCGTTGCTCAATAAAAAGTACACACAAAATACTTACGTTTAATCATTATGCTATTTCTTAATTTTATTAATTCTTGGCCTACATTATAAAAAAGGATTAAATAAATATTAAATTTAACTCAATAAAAAAATTAAGTTAAAAACACAAAATAATTTATTAAGAATGCAAAATGTACTTTATTATAATATGTACTTTATTTTAGTTACAGATGATTGGTATACGAAAGATTGGTTTCTATGTATAAATCAATATTAAAGCTTAATAGCTTACTGCGCTCTTATAACTTTCCCAGATAAATGAATTATTTTCATACTCTTAAGACCTCACAAAAGCTTTTTAAAAGTTAGTTTAGGTTTCATTGCGATTAGAATGTGCTCCTTTGTTAAATAAAAGAAAAATTATTTTATATTTGAATTAGGGATGCACTAGATTTTAAAATTATAGGAGATCAGATATTGGATATCCGAAAAGAATGTAATTGAATATTCAATCCGATATACGATAAAAAAAGGAAAACAAGGAAAAAATAGCAATAACAATTAACCGGCTGTAGCACAAGATTGTTTATAATACAATTTCTACATTGCTTAATAAATAAACATTTATTTCTTGCCTTACAGCTTCGAAATGAATTTTTATATCGATCTTACATAAATTTTCTTAATATATAAATTTACTGTAAATAAAGATGTAAATATGGCTCTAAAGATAATCTAATAAAAAAGAAAAAAATAGCCAATAAAGAGCTAACACAGTTAAGAGTATGTAAAATTTGATTATTTATTCTAACTTAGTTATTCTTTACTATAATAATTTTATACAAAATAGATTTTATACAAAAATAGATATAATAGTCTATTTTTCGCCCTATACAGCGTGTCCCATTTTAATTGACCTCAAACATCTCTTTAACAATGCATTTAAGGGAAAAATGTTTCAGACAAAGGGACTTTGAAGAGAACATAAGATGATTTGACCTTGGATGGCGAGATGAGGGCAAGGATATTTTGCATTTTGTTTTAATGGAATCCCCCATTTTTCATTACATATTTTGTAGCTTACTTTGAGAGCATTCTAAAACACATAATTAAGTTCATTTTTATTAAATACTTTCCGAGTTATAACGCTTGAAAGTTACAACACCGCTGGCATTAGTATTACTCAAAATGATCGACGGTTAAAACCTCTTGAATGTTGTTCAGACTCATGATCTGGATAACATTTATTAAGATTAGGATAATTGGAGAGCGTTTCTCTTATTTTTATTTCTACACCAAAAATTCATTTTTATATAAAAATGAAAATAAAAGGTACAATTTCCAATGGCCTCGATCTTGACAAATATTATCCAGATTGTGATCCTGAACAACATTCAAAAGGTTTTAGCCATCGTGTCGGTCGGATACTTTGGGTAATGCTAATGCTGACGGTACTATAATTTTCAAGCCTTACAACTCTCAAAGTACTTCATGAAAAAATATTTGATTATTTTTTTAAAACTTTTGAGAGAGCTACAAGAACGTGTAATGAAAAATGGGGAGTTCCATTTCGCTTCAAAAATTCAAAGCTTGCCCTGACCTTGACGACGCCACCAAGATCAAACCAATAGCACCATTCTATGTCTCCCTCGAAGTCCTAAAACTTTTGTCTAAAATATTTTTCCTAAAATGCACTGTTCAAGAGATATTTGTAATGATCGATTCAAATGGGTCACATTGTACAATCACAGTCTCTACTCTTCAAGATTCCCTTTCGATTTGTTCTTTCCTCTTGTCACGCGAAGCGAGTTCTATTCACTTCATTTTTCTCCCTGTTAAAGAGCGTTCGATTTTTCCCGCGAGTTTCACTCCATCTTCCCCTCTTCCAAAGGGTGCATAAATTTCTATGCAAAGTGATTTTTTTCTCTGTTTTGGCGCATATGACTTTCTACGCGAAGCGAAATCTAGTTCATCTTCTCTCTCTGCCGAGGGACAAAGGAGATAGATTTTCTTAGAGATCAAGGTTAACATCAAAGTCACTCGAAAGTAATTTAAAGTAAGCTGTGTAAAAGTAATCCATTCAGATGGTATAACTTTAAATACTTTTGTTAATAATAGCTAATGTCTTCTTCTTCTTCTCCTAATAATTGAGTTATTCTGGTACTACTTTTTATCTCTATTATGTGATTTGTCGCTAAAGCCCATTCTATAATTGCGTAAACGTAGTTTAAGTTGTAAGTAATTGTAAGTATAATAATTGTAAGTAATTGTAAGTGATTGTAATTATAAAAATTAATCAATCACAGCCGAATATAAAGAATATTGTGATTGATCAATTCTTGCAATTACAACCACTTACAACTACGTTACAACTACTTTACGCAATTGTAGAATAAGTTTAAGAGTTCTAATGTTCAGTTTCGATATGATACAATGGATAAACTTTCGAAAATGTCCAACGCCCATGCATTTCAGCAGAAATAATAAGAAATTACAAAATAACAACACTAAACTAATAAGTTTATCTTAAACTCCTTTAATTGAACAATTTAGGAATACATAACATATAGTACAGGCGATAGGAGTCAACACTGATTATCAATTAGCGCAATTCTTAATATTAAATATATAAACTTTGACTTTGGACGTTTTTACTTATGGTTTGAGTCTTCATCAGCAATCTTTTCCCCCTAACATAACGGTCGGATTATTGCATTACAAGTTAAATCTCCAACATTTTACCTCTCAAAAAATTGAACTGCTAACTGTTGCGAGATAAGTCACATACTCACAATTTAAAAGCTGAGTGGTATTGAGAACTTAAGCTTACATAGTGTGTTAGGAGGAAAAGATTGCTGATGAAGACTCAAAACCATGAATAGAAACATACAAAATCAAGGTTTATATATTTAATATTAAGAATTGCACTAATTGATAACCAGTATTGACTTCTATTGCCTGTACTACATGTTATATTGTATATTTCTAAATTTGTTACACAGAAATACTTCAAATGACGTCAAATGAATGCCTTCAAATGAATTTTTATCAATAAGAAAGGTTTAATGCCAAAAATATTTAAAGTCATACTACTTGAATGAATTACTTTTATACAGGTCACTCTAAATCACTTCTGCATAATCTTGAGATTGATCTTGACTTCTAAGAAAATCTATCCCTTCATACGCCCCTCGGCAGAGGGAAAAAATGAGTTAGACCTTGCTGTAGAAAACCACGCGCCTTGAAACAGGAGGAAAGTGGGGTGAAAGACACTTCGCGTAGAAAGTCGTGCGCTCTTTGGGAGAGGGGAAGATGAAGTGAACTCGCTTCGCGTGGAAAGTTGAAATCCCCTTGATAGGGAGAAGGTGGGGGTGAAATTCGCTTCGCGTTGAAAGTTGGATGTCCCTTGGCAGGGAGAGAGAGGTAAAATTTGCTTGTGAAAAGTCGAATGCCTCTTGACAGGGAGGGATGTGGAGTGAAATTCGCTTCGCGTGAAAAGTCGTGCGCTCCTAAACAATGAGGCAACAACGTTTATTGCAGATGATTTGTACAGTTGTACCATTGTTCGCTAAAAGACTTGACTTCTGTCGCACTACTAAAAGACTCAGCTTCTATTTCGTATCGTTTTCCAGAAGATTTAGCTTCGCTCGCTATATCGTTTCGCTTCGATTAATTCTGAGAGAGGGACACATGGCAGATATCGTTTATATAGTTAGTCGTAATCAATCGTTGTATTCGCGTTAGACTCGCGGATTGGTCGTATTATTATTTTTTACGGAACTAAAGGGCGCTGAACGGAGCTACCCGATTTTACAACTCTTATATCAGCACTGTATTTATATAATAATTTGCGACACACAATATGCTCAAAAATCTTGTCGCACCTCAGTGATATGCTAGTGGAGAGACGGTTTGAGACGGTTTACACGATACACGTATATGAGAGATCAGGCTCTAGTAGATTAATCAATGGTCGACTGATCAAATAATGAGCAGGTATTAGAACTAATTGATCATTAGGTTCAGCCGATACGAGATAAGAGATAGATCTAGAATTTAATATTTCTTTGATTTCTATAACGAAGATATTTAGTTCCTCAAATGTAAATAGGAGTTCACCGATCACGCATTTGAAATAATGCTTAAGTAATTTTAGTGTGTTAGTCTCACAGTCCTTCGAAAGGAGACGATAAGAGGTATAAAATGCCAATTGATATGATATTCGATTGCGAACCAATTTGTTTGGATTTTATGTTCGTCAGAGTTAAAAAAAATGTATAATTCTTTTTAGTTGATTATTTGCTCCGTAAGATTAATTTTGTGCACAGCTCCCTTTTTCTTCTCTTGCTAACCATAACGATCCCGAGAACCACGTTTAATTGTTTAGAAAAACAATTTTGGTAATTGATTCCTAGACATCGACTGGATTATTCTAACGTATCGCCATATTTGAGTGTCTGTTATCTCTTGAATTTGCGCAACGCGATGTGACACGTAAATTTTTAAAAGATGAGATAAAGTTTTCACCCAATGAAGCACAATGGTTAAATCGCTTCGAAATATTACCCATACATAACAAGTAATTCTTCGTCGCGTACTTCGCGATACAACTTGACTGATAGAAGTGCCACGCATAATTTGAGATGGGGGTATCATTATGATATTTTAATGATGCGACTCGCGCATAAGAGCCGGCAATACGTTGTTTTGATCATTCGAACGAATATACAAGTAGGCACCGTTGTTTGCGTCACAAAAAATCATGAACGATAGAGTAATCGAAAAATAATATAGAGCGTTCGATAGTTCATTGATCGAATCTAATTGTTTTATAAATTTGATCCACGCGTTATGTATACTGTAGAGAATCGTTTCAATCTAATTTGTACTATTACAAATTCTGTCAATTTTTTACTATACAATATAACAGGCCCCAGAATACCCAAAGGATCGAAAATCTTTGCAATTGTAGAGATAACCGTTTTGTAACCTTCTGGGCTTTATTGATCGGACGTATTGAATAACATAACATGTTGCCGCGTTGTTACGTGCACGCCACATTATAAAATTTTCAAAAAATTGTTTTTATCGAGTGTGAGATTTGTATTTATAGCATCGGAATTTAAATCGATGATTTGTTTTTCGTTCGAGACACACTGTTTTATGTTAAACCCTCTTCGAGAAAGTAGTGCGATTATTTCATTTCGTAATCTGCGAGCTTCCTGGATAAAGTTTGTCCCGATTAATAAATCGTCCACGTATAAATTTTTTAAGAACTTTAGCAGCTTTAAGAAATTTGTCGCGTTCATCTTCTGCGAGCTGTTGAATTGTGCGTATGGCGAGATAGTGAAAAAGATACATCAAATGTAAGGGTATTGAATTGAAAGGTTTTGATTTGATTGTCTTGACACTAGAGTATACATTGATAAATTCGATCATTTTCATGTAATAACATCGGCGATACATTTTCTCTATATCTGCAGAGAGAACGTATTTGTATGTACAAAATCGAAATAGATGTGCAAATAATGACTCTTACCATTAGTACATCATTTTATGCTAAACCGTTACTAGTTTTTGCTGATGCGACGAACATCACGAACTTTAGTCATATTGCTCGATTTGACTGCGTGGTGCGGCATATAGAACCCGTCCTCGTGCGTCATCGATTTGAGAAATTTGTTTTAAATTTAAATACTCTTGAATGATTTGTGAATACTCTTGAATGATTTGTGAATACGCTGTCTTTAATTCCATATTCAGAGTTGAGCTTGCGCTCAAGCAAATACAAACGTTTAAGAGTGGCGGTTTGCGATTCGCCAAGCTGTTTATGATTTCTACAGAATGGCAGCATAGTCCACTACTACTGCGAGTAAGTTTTTATAAAATGCTCTTCACATTCTAGTTCCTCAATTGATTTCGAAGTACTCGTCGATATCTCTTCAATAGTCCAAAACTTAGTGATCAGCTGATTGAGACTTGTTAATGAACATGTTTTTTTTCAAATGATCCAATGATATCTTCGCCTGTGTCGATCCAGCCAAAACACGTTTTTTTACAGATATAGATTACAGTCTTCTTTGATTAAATTAATTTGGCAGGACAAAAACAGGAATAAGGTCGCCTCAGCACCGATTAATAAATCCGACAAGGCAAATAAAATTTGGGATTGGCTAATTTGATATTGGACCGAATTTTAATAAGTTTCATGAAAAATTTTTAGATGGTACTAGATCTGATATCATTGGAAACATACTAATTCTTTGCTAAATTCGTTATATAGTAATCAAATTGTACTACGAAGAATATCTTTTATTATTGTATTCATAAAATTAATTGCATCGATCGTAGCATGTACGTCGCAATAGAAGTTTTAAAAGTTCTCGTGAAGCTTTTGGAGATGAAATTAGCGATAGCATACGTATCCAACAAAACATTACACTGATCAGATTTAGTTCGCGATTCTGAACAAATATCATCGCGATAGTCATAAGCTGAGGCGTGGCAGTGGGCGAAAATCATTGCAAAACACATTAAGTCGCCACCAATTTTCCTTGTTAATCATGCAGTTTTGTCCGAGTTTGAATCTGTAACACAGATTCCGTCCGGACAGAATCCGTCTGTCTTTGTTATTAACAATCGGATATGGTATCGTATTATGTCGTTTTTTATAGTTGGTGCAGTTACTATAATTATAAGGCCTGTCTCTATGTGAACGCAAACAATTACAGTAGAGTTTTTCACAAATTCAATACGCTTAGGGATATTCAACTATTTGAATTTATCACATTTAAATAATGGATGATTTTGTATGCTGCACGATTGTTCGCTGTCTGTTTTCCTAGCGATGAGTGAATATTTGTCGTTCTCACTGGATAAATGCTTCCGAACATTTGGACATACGAACTGTTGGATACAAAAATTTATATATTATAATTCTTCGATTTTTATTGACTCGTCTCTTTTCTTCCATTTTTTTTTTTGATAATTTACTCTCTATTACATATATTAACAAGAATTTCAGACCTCACTTTCACATTCAGCGCGTTCAAAGACGTGTTGTTGCGCGTCATCGACAAGCTTTATTATCGGATAAGCTGTCTTGTTTTCCTTTCTATAACCGGCAAGTTGATAAGTAAACTCAAATGACGCGAAATTAATAATATTTTTTCTTGGGATACACTGGGTGCAACCTCGCACCACATCAGTTGTGTGTAAGCATTACATTCAGTTACACTACACTGATGCACACTATGTGTACACTACATCATTATGCGCTAAAACTCTGGCATTTGACTTCCATTTTCAAATTTTAAATGTCGTTGAAATGATGTAGCAAAATCCCACTTCGTGCATAAAATTTGCATCGTAGCCATGGCACCGTAGCCATGGAAACACGGTACACTGTCTGAGCATTGCATTAGTGAGCAATAGTGTAACCAGAGAAAGCCAGAGAAAGAATAGCCAAGAGAAAACGCTAAAATCTACTTAACTTCATACACGCTTTAATACAATAGGTCCCTTGCAATAATATCCTCGATTGTTAAGATTTTTACTTTGTTGAGCGCTTCGCCCGACAGTGCCGACTGTATATATATTATAGTTTTTTGACATCGGATAAGTCCGTTTGAGAATCCATCATCGCGTTAAATATTTTTAAAAGATAGCCAACAAAAGATAGCTATCGAAATCGCTTTTTGTAACGGCTGTCGAAATTGAGTAAAGATGCTTCGGGTAATTTATTTTTTGCTTCGCGACGATCTGGGTGACCGTGGCGCTCGCGTTGATGGAAACAGGGGAGCCATTCGAGGTGTCGGCATCCATTGTTAGACGGACACGGACGGATTTAACAACTCTGCGCTTCTAGCCGCGAGTGAATAAAATCTTTCTTGGATATTTGCAAACTCGTCCTTATGACTGTCGTTGGGTCTTACAATATGAGTTCGTCATCTTCATACGCATGGTAATGGTAATGCTAATATACGTAATTTTAACTTTATCAAAACGTTCCTCTTTGAGAAAATTCGTTAGACTGATAATCTATGACTTTAAAGACGTTCGCTTTTGAATAAGTAACTTAATTCGATCGGCTGTGGTCAAAAGATGGAAAAAGAGAACGAGAAGAAAGATAGAAAGAAAGTTGTTTCGGACATCGGATATATATGTCCGTCTTTCAAGCACGCCTCGTGAAGCCTTGTTCCCACTGAATAGTTTAGTCAACCGATGCTCGTCAGCGTGTTGTCGAAGAGTCTATGCTGTTAGCCTCGCTTGAAGGCCAATGTTATGTAGTAGGTCAATAAATCAGAGATATTTATCAAAATTTATTACAGATGATTTGTACAGTTGTATTATTGTTCGCTAGAAGACTCGGCTGCTGTCGCACCGCTAGAAAACTCGGCTTTTATTAAGTGATTAATTTAATTCCTGCCGCTCACTATTAGAGAGTGTCGGATCCAACGATGGCAAGTTTCGATGATAAAGTCGCATGTCTTTTGTTTAGACATTGCTGAAAGTGATTGAATCTTCACAGGTTTGATTTCTCAATACCAAAGAGATTTTCCAATCAATTGAAAATGAATCGCGATAAGCTGTTTTCCCGGCATATGCTTCTTCATTATTACTTCGACCTCAAGAAAACCACAGCTGAAACACATCGTTTATTATCTGAAGTGTATAGTGATGAAACTTTATCGGAAAGAACACATAGAGTTTGGTTTGAACGGTGATTTTGATGTGAAAGACAAAAACATCCCTTGCTCTGCATTTGGTGGGACCAGGATAAGGCAGTGGGACCAAAGTTATAATTATATAAATTCACTTTGTTCTTAATACAATTAAGAGACATGTATCTTAATTAATGTAACTTTGTGCGCCTGAGAGGATATAATCGCAGGGCACTTTGAATAAATGTACTCTCTCTCTCTCTCTCTCTCTCTCTCTCTCTCTCTCTC
>Ga0157364_1000849_pt1 | contig 23555 bp, 8 predicted proteins | sample AttsexASBM2_FD_111476 | JGI IMG/M metagenome (GOLD analysis project Ga0157364, IMG submission 111476) | Fungus gardens microbial communities from leaf cutter ant in Ribeirão Preto, State of São Paulo, Brazil - Atta sexdens ASBM2 | ecosystem: Host-associated > Fungi > Mycelium > Unclassified ...
CTATGGCGTAAATCCCAGCGCGATATATTTGCCGAAGTTACCCTAATAATAAATTATAAAAGTTTCAAAAAATTGTTAATATTTCTTATAAACTGATGAAATGTATTGCAAGTATAATATTTATCATAATACTTTTGTGTGAATTTTACAATTTCCAAGCAAATTGCGCCGATTATTTGTCGGTCTTGAAACAATAAATTAAATTGACAAGCAATTTAATTTTTTATTGATGATAATGAATCTCTTTAAAAAAATATTATAAAAAATATAATATAAACATCATAAATATAAATATTATAACAATAAGCTGAAAAAAGCCTATATGTTTTTTAGATTTTGCGTACTACAACAAATTAATAGACTAACAAATTAATAGACTAACAAATAATAATAAACTAACAAATTGATAGACGAAAAATAAAATTAATAACAATAACTAATAATATTAAACTAATAAATTGATAGATGAAAAATAAAATTATACTTTAGATATTTTTGATGTTGTATATTAAAATTAAAAAATATATTCTTGTGTGTTATCGTTACTAACCAGAGAGAAAAATTTCAGAAAATTTTTTACGAAATTTTTAAAAATGTAATTGATATGAAAGTATCAAACACCGTTTATTACGAACAATATGCTTCCAGGCACATTTCGAAATCATGTTCACAATGATAATTAAAACTTCAGTTTTTATAAATCCGGCAGAAAACAGCGTCGAGATTATTTTACCGGAAATATGTGAAAAATCCAAGAAAGATTTTTTTACATAAACTTTTCATACACACGGCATCCGCACGGGCATTTGTAAATGAAACGACGAAAATATTCGACGACATTCTGTACATTTTTAATTGGACATTGTTTAAAAATCTATCAAACGCGAGATATATGTACTAAATATTAACGTGATTTCATCCATTCTTGTTCTAAAATCTTATAATTTTAGTATCCTCATTAAAATGCGTTTTATCCCGCTGGATCGTTTACGTTTTAGTAAATTAAACGTTTTAGTAAATAAAAATTATGCTCTAAAAATTTTATTTTACTAAACACTTACATTTAATGCATAAAAAAATTATGCACTCTCCTTCCGCTTTCGTACCATTATCTTTTTTAAAAAATGTAGAAGCATATATACTTTTTTTTTCACAATTCAAATATAGCAATTCTTATTTAAGACTACAGATATTACATTTGTTTGCAAATTTTTCACACTTGTTGATTGGCTATAGGATAGAAAGATCTGCTCAGAAGTCCTGCAGTCAATTAACAAAGCCATATATACTTGAAAAATTTGTCATACGACAAATGTAATGTTAGTCTAATATTTTAATATACTACACCGTTAATGTCTGTTTTTATTAATATAGATTACGTTAAAATAAAATATATTAATCAATAATTAATTCTCTTTTTTATCAAATGATGAATGTTTGTGTTGTACTATTTCATTAACATAGAATTATTAATTTTGTTATTATTTAACACATGGGAAAAAATAGTGACGAATCTAATTTTAATCTCGTTTTAACTTACTCTTCATCTTTTCTAATTTTTAGAATTAGAAAAAACTAGAATAAGTTAAATCGAGATTAAAATTAATCTGTATTAGAAATGGGCATAAGAAATTTCTCGCGACAAGCGAATAGGACGCGTCACGTTTGGCAACTGCTGATTAATTCACATATATACTTCGTTTCATCGTGTCTACACTGATTAGACAGTTCGCGATCGCTCCATTCTTCTTGTTTCTTTTTAATCGAATCCGAGTAAGTTTCATGAACGAGCATCGGAAAATACCGAGTCTGCGGCGGACTATTGTCTCGGTATATCGATCGATTGCGATTAGCTCGTCATTTCGGTATTCGTGATCGCTATCTATCATGTCGTGTCACGATGTCTGAACGTCGCTCGCTTTCCTGATAAGTACACGACATTTCGTATGTTCCGAGCATGTCAAGCATCTTGAGTGCCATTCAGCACGTCAAGGAGCTTTAAAAGGAGCGTTGAGAGATTCCCCGCAAGGGAATCTCACGTTGAGACAGTGATTCTACCTATAACAGTATAATGTAATTTTCATGTCCGCCATAATTGCACGAGAGAGAGAGAGAGAGAGAGAGAGAGAGAGAGAGAGAGACGTGATATAATACTTGTCGAAATTTTCTCGTCGACAAATAGCGACAAAAACTGGTTGCTCATCAAAGAATTATCATTATCTTAATTGGTGATTAATTTTCAAATAATTTGTATTCTATTTTATTAACATAAATAAAATTAATTTTTTATTAATTTTTTATTTAATATAAAAAAAAAGTATAAGAGAAATGAGTATATAGAAATTTTATTTTAAATAATTCTACTGATTAATATTAATATAATTAATCGCCGATTAATTCTCTCTGTCTTTTGTCAAGTAATATCCATAATATTCTATTAACATGAAAGATTATTAATCTTTTTTAATAGGTGGAAAAAGATTAAATTATGAACAAGTTATATATAATTGAAATTTTATTTTAATTTTATCATCTGATTGTATATATTAATTTAACCAACAATTAATTCTCTTTTTTGTCAAGTAATTGTACTGTTTTATTAATACAAAATAATTAATTTTTTAACATGTGAGGAAAAATATTAGATTGACGAATTATATAGCTAGAAATTTTGATTTTAGCAATTAATTTAATCCACGATTGACTTAAGTTATAATCAAGTGATATCTACTATTTTATTAAAATAGAATTAATTTTTCGTTTAACATGTGGAAAAACATATTAGATTGGAGATGGCGAATTATAGTTAAAAATTTTCCTTTAATCAATTCTATCGATTGAATTAATCACCGATTAGATTAATCGGAGTCTTTTCGTCGCTCCAAAAATTGAAAATGCCGGATGAATTTACGGACTAACTGGCAGTTAGTCCGCGCGATCTCGATTTGACATATCTTTCTACATCCATGAGTGACATCGATCGACGAGATTCGTTTATATATTTCGCGAATGTGTCCGCGTGCGTTGGAATATTGGGAGTGCATTGGAGAACTTCAAAGAATCGTGAGGCAATGGATTATACACAGGCGAAACATTCGGGTCTGTAACACCGGGTAACAATATGAGTATCCTTCGTCGTTTTTTTTTTCTATTAAATTATTTCCAGAATATTTCCGTTGCGCAGAATAAAAAGAATGTTTAATACAGTTTTCTTTTTACAATCCTATGATATTTCTACAGTTGAATGATTGTAAATAAAGCTGCTTTAAACATTATCTAGTATAAAAAGTATATATTAAAACTTTTGATAGATTTTATCTGCACGTTATAACATTTATGAAATGTGTCAGATAATATACAATTGACGATGTACGTGTTTGCCTGATATTTATCTCGTTGAAGGCAATTTTCCCACGAGATAGGTAAATAAATTAATTGAAAACAGACATACATAAACTAATTGGAAACGAATAGCTTTAACTGCTATTTTTTTTAAATTGTTATTAAATTAATAACAGATCCGCGTGTATTCTATATATTTACAACTCGGAATATAAGATCTAAAGTCGAGGATCACAAAATTAAAATGTCAAAATCCAAGTTAAACTATGGTATTTTGCTATAAATAAATTAAATTGTTGCTGTTCGCCACTGGGCATTGGTGAACTATTCGTCAAAAGTATGAAGTGAATTTTAGAGATGAGAAAAAACAAGAACGTGCACGCCCCCGTTTTCCGCTAACGGGCACAAGTGCGATTTAAAAGTCAAATTCAATGACAGTGACAATAAAGCAGGGTATTAAATGATAAACGGAGCGGGAACAAGTGTGTACGCTTCGCTAATAATTCAGAGTAAGAACTTGCGCGATTAATTAGACAGACGTTGTTTGTCGCTTGGGGAAAAAACGTCGCGGTAAAATATGTGGCCAAAAATATCAGAAAAAACCATCCCCTCAATTTCGGGTTTAATGAAGCGTTTTCTGTAGTTAATACATTGTCACGCTTTAAAAATCGAACAGAATGAATCGTCGAAATAGAATGAGTAGGTACTCCGATAAACGAGACAGCCGCGAGAATCCAGTGCTCGACGTGTTCGAAATAAACAACTTCATAGTGCATCCGAGCGTGAAAATGTACCACGCGCCTTCGATGAAATCAATTTGATTTCCATTTCTGCGGGGAATTTGTAAGAATCATTCATAATACGTATTAGAATTCCACATAACTTTTAGATTGGTTTCATTTTTTGATTTAACTTCAGCTTATTATTTTATTCTTTTGTTTATCCATTAAAATAATTCATAAATTATCACATAGTTTATCTGAAAATGGAGAAAACTGGTTCTTAGAGATTTATATTAATTAAGTCAAATTCACGTGGAGATTTAAGAAACAAAATTAGAATGACATTTAAATTTGTTAAATTTCAGCTTTTCGAGATAATTATATGCAGTAATCACACAAAGTGGTTTCGAGGTTCTCGTCTTTCAAAAGATTAAGCGTCTTAATCCTTTAATTATTTAAATATTTCATCAAGAAATCTTCTTGTAATTATCATCTCTAAGACTCTAATGCTCATGGATCAAGATATCACAGAACCTAAAGTTACTTACTCGAGATTGTTTACTCAGTATCTTGGTCTGTTCCGTAAGACGAGGAACGTGGAAGACGAACGTATGGGCGTTGAAAATGCATGTTAGACATATCAATTTCACGATGTCATGAAGGATAAAAATTGTAATACATAAGTAATGCAGACGTGTGTACCTTTCACCGTAGAGAGCGATGTAACATTGGAAGCGATGTAGCGGAAAGAAAATAATGTAGCAGTATTTTTTGTCGTTCTGCTTTGAGCAAATATTTCAAACCATTTTTTATATTAGAATTCTCTTTATTCAAGAGAAAAAAATTAGTAAGCATCCTAATATCTTCTATCAATTTCGAAAATTATCATAGTCATCGATTTCAATATTAGATTTTACATAGATATTAAATATTTGTTAATTTAAACTGAATATCTTTCTCTCTCATTAAATGCAATTAAATAATAATGTAGTTTGAAGAATTTAAAGAATTTAAGAAAAATCCATATAAATCATTATTAAGTAAAATGCTTATATGAATCTTTGTGGTTATTAGTAAATATACTTATAAAGCAATATAATTCGCAAACAAGTTTTTGCAGTTAAGTGTACAATTGTTTGCAAATTATATCTCATCGTCTTATAAATACATTTACACATCTAATAACTACAGAGGCTCATATAGGCATTTTACTTAATAGTGATTTATAATTTTTGAAAGCTACAAAATTATTTTTATTTTAATTAAAAAGAAATATAATTCGATATTATTAATATTGACATAATATTTTGATTTTATAATAATTGAATATGTTAATTCGACATTTATTTTTCTGCTTATTCCAATAATAGATTCCAATAATGGAAGATTGCAGAAAATGAAAATCTGCCTCGTCAAATAAAGAAAATATTTACTTTTGTCAAAGAAATGAACGTTAAAAATAAATACAGATTCTACGATTGTCATGTCACAGTAAATCACGTGTTCTGTCAACGACAAGAGCTTAATAGTAGAAATCAATTAAAAAGATTTCGACATTTAACGCGAGCCAATTGCGAGTCAAAGGAAACCCAAAAAAAAGCGATATGATTTTTATCTATCATTCTCAAAGGTAAATTCAACGTTGCAGTATTGCAAAACATCAACAATTCTACTTGCGTCACGCGGCACACAATTTTAAGCCCTGCACTTCAACTACTTTCCGCTCTTAACAGAAGCAGACAAAATTTTCCATTTTTTAATAGTCTGCTCTCAAATTCCCTTTTAGCAAAATGTTTATAAAGATGTCATTTAATCCTGGCGATGTCATTTTATCCGCGCAGCAAGATACGTAGAAGAATCGATAGCGACACTTCTAAAAGTGTACCCTGTATGCACAAGACGTAAGCAACGCGGAAGTTTTAACTCGAGACTCGTGCGCTGTATTTTATCTTATGAGAAGGATATAAATAACGTTTTATTGTGAAATAACAAAGTTAATCGCGTTTCTACTCATTACGAAGCAATGCACGGCATTTCGAACGTAACGTTTACATGGTTGTAGCCCGAGCATATTTTTCACATATTCTCATATTTTTTATTTAGATGCATTTTTGGTAATTTCCGAAATGGAGAAGAAACAAATTGCGCGTGAAATTAGTATTATTACCCATTTTTCAGCGTTCACCGAGACGAGTAAAACGAAACGACGCAATGCTTTTCGCGATATATAAACTATATATTAGTCTGGGTCATTCTCAAGTTCTCTCGTTCAGCCATTATCCTTGGAGAGAATTCTATGTTACGTATGTCCGTTCTTCTCTGCGTAAAAGCAGATGCACCGATACTCATACATTAAAAGCTCCACTCTCACGCTGCTAGATATGAAAAGAGCACCTTTTCAAAAGATGCATCTTTCTAACGACGATCTGTAGAGAGGACAAAGCATGTTACGAGGTCTTAAGGACTTTTTTTATCAGAGGAAATACGCGTGGAATTAACTTCTCGTAGAGAATTAGCACGAAGAGAAAAAGATTAAATTTCACTCTTCTCTCTTTTCGCATTGATGTTATAAATATACTATTAATTGAATTATTAATTTTATTAAGCTTTTAATGAAAGTTTTAAAATATCAGTGAAAATTTTAAAGTATTTATAATATTATTAATTTAAACTGTATATGATTTGTAATTTTATTGCAGCATTATAAAAGTTATAAAATTCCATGAAAAATATATATATTTCCGAATGGTGAAAAAAATTAATTTCAAAATTTATCATTTAAGAATTTTAAAGTGTGTGTTTCCGTTTATGTGAATTTCATCACGCTTGCAAATTTCCGATTTGCCAGTAAAAATACATTATATGAATAACAATTTAATGATCAATTATTTGGTTTTTTTAAATAAATATTGCAACCTAAATCTTGTTCAATATTTTACCTACATAACGCAAAATATTGAGTTGATAAGAAAGTAATTGCCTTTTTTTTAAAAGGCATCTATTTGTCTAAAAACCGCAATTACTTTCTTATCAATATAAATATATCTTGATAGAAAGTTTCAGCTTTAAGAATCTCTTTTTAAATTACAATACGACAATTTTTAACGGAATTATGAGCAATTAAAGTCAAAATGATCCTTTTATTTAATCTGCGATAACTCAATAACCAAAAATCGTAGCAAATTTAAAAAAAAATTTGTAGGAAAAGTATCAAGCTTTCACGATAGGTAGTCGAAAATTTTCTCAAATTTGTTTTGGACACGTTACAAACTCACAAAGTGAGAAGAAAATTTTGCATCTTTTTCAGCTCGTAGTTTTTGATATGTAAAAATTACCAAACTCATATAAACTTAAAAAATGTGATAAGCTTTTAAAAGTAGAGATTTCAAGCTTTAAAATCCTTTTTTTAAATTTAAATTTCATTCATTATTGATGAAGATGTATACAACTTTGAGTTAAAAAGACGCAATTATTTCCTTGCCAACCCAATATGTTTATTTCGAAATTTATTTTATATATAATATCAAAACGAATGGTGGCTATATTAGATAAATATATTTGGCAATAAATGTACGATTAAAATATAAACTTTTTTGTTCGTCTATCTATTAGCACTTTTTATATCTAAAAAATTTTCGATCATGAAAAAGGAATTTGAATTATTTATAAGTTATAGATATCGGTTCGATATCATAAATCTGTTAATTCTTCACTTAAACCGTTTCGTTTTTTTTTATGATTATACCGATTATTCGAGAAAGCATTCGATCATAATCAATAATGCATTGTTAGGAATATAAAAATACGGGAAAGTGGACGAGGAAGGTGGATTGTATTGTACAACCAAGGTACTCGATTCAACTACAATCGTTTATTGAAAACTATTTCTCATTGAATCCATATAACGTTCATATTGAATCTACTAGAAAGCTTCTCGATCTTCAGCATGATTTAAATTGCACGTGTCAGCAAAGCGCGTGAGTTTACAAACACGGCTGGACAAGTTGTATATAAAACTTACTATTAGCATTTGGCATTCCTAATTTTAACAGATATTTTGTAAATTTTTCTCTCGATTGACGTAGATTTAGCTGAGATAAATATTATTTTTTTAAAAAGAAACAAAAGATTAACTGAATTTCTAATGACGAAATAATGACTGATTCTCTAATAAATTTGAAGACTGTCTTTTATATTATTAAAATTGAAGTTATGAAACATATTTTAAATTAAGCAGAGGGATTTATGTCTAGAATGTAATTCATATATATTATCAAGATTTAAAATATTTTAAATTAAGAGGGATTTATATCGAGATGTAATTCATATATGTTATCAAGATTTTGAACTTTTTCTTTTCGTTTTATTATTGGATCTTCTTTATCTGTCACATACGCGAGATTTCGATATGGATATAAAATATACTTTGATCGAGACCAGACAATATGTATACTCGACAAAATACGCGGTTAGCCGCAGTCAATAGTTCTCATAATCATCTATCGAAAATCGATATACGTTGGAGGTCCTTATAACATTTCGTCATTTCAAGGGTCCTCTCTTCTGCTTTCTGTATCGCGTGCCATCCTGCGATGCCAAAGAGGCGAAACTTGGATGTGCGATCGTAAAACAACCCATACAACTTATAAGATCGCCAACTCAAAAGTGCATTTTCCGCTTTATTGCACCATTACGATAAAGCAAACAAGTTTACAAGTAGAGAATGGAACAAAATTAAACTTAAATGCGCAATAACTGCCAGGAATATTTCTCGTAACTTATAATACCGTAACTTATAATAGAAAAAAATTGTAATTGTATGAAATCTAAATGAAAATGAAAATGTTCTCGATTTTCTAAAAAAAAAATCTATCAATATATTCCCTACTCTGATTTATCATATATTCACGTATGTTTTATTGTAACTAATATTAATATTTTATTTTAAATGGAAGAAAAAGAGAAAGAGAAAGGCGATTAAAATATATAACATAAATCCGTTTAATGTTAAACAGCTTTTAGTAATTTATTTTTATTTCAGTTTCGAAAGTACAATACTTTTAAATGTTGAATAATTTCTCTTTTTAACGAAAAGTAGTAGCTGTAATATAAAATTTAATTTAAAATAGTACATATAAAGTTTAATGCTGGAAGTGCTCTTATCTTTTTCTTACATGTTTCAACTGTAACTTTACAACGCAGATTAAAAGGTCACACACATCTTACATCCGTAAAAAAATATTCATAGAACGGGATCCCGATGAAACTACTTTAGATAATTATAAGCGATTCTGCAATCTTAAACTGTCAAATATGTTATCATAGCGTTTTATGTTATTTTCGATTATGTTAAGTATGCAATATGGTCTTGGAGCAATTTATCATGATACTACCGCAATATATTCCTAAGAAACCTGACATTTTTATATTGACACTTGGATGAGATAAGCGATTTTCAAACACCGTCGCCAATACCTAATTTTCCTCAACGATCGCTCGGTACAATATGATAATTCGGCGATATACGAAAAGATCAATGGATTATAAGACCATGATTTCAGTGAGGACAAAAAATCACTGACCTTCGATCGATGGAAAGAGATTGTTACGACGAAACATCACCGTAAAAGAGGATACTTTTAAACCGCAATATATGCGTTCCCAGGGTTGGGCAAATGTTACTTTTCAGTTATCTTGTCGTTACTTTTTATAGTAAACAATTTGATGACGATGTTGCAATTTTTTATGATACGGTAACGCTAACTAATTAAACGCTAAGGTTGTAAGATTAGAAAAGTCGTTCAACTTGTCATCATTACGCGTTACTTACTGAACAAAGTAATAAATAACAAATAACGGGTAAAGGTTACAAATTAAGAGTTATTCAGTAACAAACTTTTTCAATCCAATACAAGTAATGATTGACTTTTCTAACTCTGATTAGCATTACCGTCAAAAAATTCACAATATTATTACCAAATCGTTATTATAACAAAGTAATAATCAACAAAACAATGGCGAAATTGACCAATCAAATGTAAGAGAATAATCGATTATAATTGGTCAATTTCTTACGGCTTAAGACTTAAAGTTTAGATAATGGTTTATTATAAAAAGCTCATTAGATATCATAAGCTCAGTAGCGAATTTTCATACGAGTAAGCGAGCAAGCTTTTAAATCCAGCCTTTTATCGGTCTTCATTTATGTGACAGCAATGAAACCTTTAGTTGACGTTTGCAAGAATGAATTCCCATTTTTCCATTCTTGGCTTTTTACTTTCTTGCCTTTGAAATAGCTATGTTCATTGTCCTAATGTGATACCCGCAAATACAAAAAGAAGACGAACGGAGGGCATAGCTCGAGCAGGGAACATCTTGCACACGCCAGATTTCTCGCGACCTGATTCGCCGACATAACGTGAAATAGATGAATAAAACTCGGAAGAATGAAGAAGGTGTGACTGAGATGCGCTTTTGACACTCTGCGGAAGTCACACATTCTTAATCAAGCTGCGAGCTGAGAGTGGTTTTTTTCCACGAAGAAAAGGAATAAGGTGTCATGTGAAAGAAAAATGCCGCGAGAGATCTTCGGAAACGTTGTAGTGAAGCTGCGATAAAGTTGGATATTAATACCATCTCCTAGTCGCGACTTTGAAACTATGGTGGTGAACACGCGGTGTGATTCATCTTTTCGACTTTTGGACCAAGATCCAAAGAGATACAACAATGTACTTTATTGCGTATTCGAGGATTTATGAAATACGAAGTTTCCACCGAAACCGTTGGATATTAATTCATATGACATAGATATAAATTTTGTTCATTTGCTTCTACAATGATAATAGCAAGAAATAGCAATGAATTTTTGTCATATAAAAATATATCGGAAAAAACACAAAAAATTTTAATCTCAAGTTTAATTGTGAGTATTTTGAATATATATTGAGTCGGAAAGTTCATGCCGACTAAAATTTAAATTTTAGTATACATTTATTAAATTAAAATTTTCTGCGTTTCAATTTTCCTTCAACATCGGCACGAACTTTCCGGACGACCCAATACAAGGGATTTCGGAGTAATTGATTGAAAAAAGATATTTTATAGATAAAAATAAAAAAGATATATTCTAGGAACTAGATAATTCTTTGACAACAAATTTACGAGCAATTGTTATTTAGTTTAAATGTTGGAAAATCTTCAATGCTATTTTATAGATTCTTTTAAAATTCGACAAACGTAATATTTGACAATTGAAATAAAAAGAAAAATTGTTCACTTCTGACTTCCATAATTTATCAATATCTCGTTCACGTTAGCAGCGAAATTTTCTTCGTTCACCTGACAACGTAATTTGTCCGGGCACATTTCCCAGACTTCTGCAATATCCCTCTACCGTTTGATGGGAAATTGCAATGGCGATGATTCCGAGGTTTTCATTGTAACGAAATTACTTGTAAAAATGTCCCGATAGAACATTTCACCGAGGTATGAGTATACGCGGCCCAATTTCGGTTTTCATCAGTTGACAAAGAATGACGTGAACATCTCGAGGTTTTTTCCTGTTCGTAGAAACCTCTAAAATTTTTAACCAAAGAGAGGATCAGCTTGTGTAATATTCGATGACACTACACATACAAGGCGACGCACTCGTACTCGCAAATTGTGCGGCCATTCGTAGTCTAATTGAATTTCAGTTCAATTTCATGCGCCTGAGAAACTTTGGCTATCAGGTTTCGTATGCATCGAAATTTCTCGCATACCCTAGCTTTCGATAAAGTATTTATTTCGATCTGTTATCGAGAATAGAATTATCACACTTTGCACAAGATGTCTGCTTGACGAGACTTTTCCATAATTATTATTAGATTTACTTAAAGTACCGATTGAATCGTCAAGACATTTAGTACATTAAAAATGTTTTATATATATATATATTTTTTTTTCTGTGCAAAATGTCTTTCAAAACATGCAAAAAATTCTGTTGTGATATAAAATGTTTCTCTGCGGTTATATTTAATCCTAACGTAACATAAATATGTATACATCAAAATGCCAATGTATTGATTTACGCCATTCAATATTTTCATTATTTAATGAAAATTTATAAGAGATAGATTAACTTTAATTCTTTCGATATTTTATAAAATAATCTTAGTAGTAGAAATTCCGAGTTTAAAAAAAAAATATATATCTATTATTGAACATAATTTTTTACTTATGATATTTTTATATTACTTATATTTAATACGTCACATAAAAGATTGTGTACACACACACATACACGCACGCACGTACGCACGCACACATATAATCAAATTTATTGGCTTCTGTGCTTGCTACGAATGCAATCCACGTGCATGTGTCAGAAACTACTGGCGTTGTCTGACCGCAGTTACGGGGCAACTACTGGTACCGATCAGACACGTACAACGTAGCGGAAGGAACGTCGAAGTAAGCGGAGTGTAACGGCGATAGTTGCTGCAGCAGGCAGTGGTAATACCGATAACTCAATCGACACGACTGCATCACGCGTTCGCATATAACGGAATTCTCATTCAGCAGGATATTCCCTGCGTAACAGGATACTCGCGCAAAGAGAACTACTGCTCGCGATTGCGCGATCCGACTATTAAGTCTGATTAAGACTACGTCGAGGAACTCGTTAACGACGTGTTACCGATGTTGAACGACGCTGAACATTCCGGCATTAGTTAGTTTCTGTCTCGTCTACGAACATTCGAGTGTAGCTTGGATTGAAATAATTGATTGTTGCGGGATGAACGCGCGTGCCAGCAACCCGTAACATCTAAGGTCTTGGATAGTCGCTGCGGTTGATTAGGAATGCATGCTATGATTCACAGCAGATATTTGTACACGTATTGATGCAATTTAAAGCAGAATAACAGAAGCATCTGCGAAATATTTTATGAAATGAAATCGAAATCTATCGAACGTGTCAGAAAAAGAATATTATAAAATATCTTGAAACTGTCGAATGTCAAACGAGTGAAATAAATTTTATTTGAATTTAATTTCGAATTTTATATTCGAATATTTTATTTGAATTTAGAATTCGTTTGCATTATTTCACATTGGTGCAAAATAATATCGTTTTTCTGCAGAATATATGTTAGATCTTCATATGTTTCATCGGTCAAGATACTTAATTTCATATAAAGCAATTAACATTGATATATAAGATTAAATTCGCTATTAGTATTGTGCATCCAAGAGTAATTTTTTAAAATATCTGACAATATAAAAAGGAATAATGTTACAGAAATATTTGTTCCGTTTTTTCTTCTATCCTCGTTATTTCTGCCGAAGAGATTTGATTCAGCTGACTAAAAATAATTGGAGAATTATAATGAATGCAACGAATTCCATTCTTCTTATTAAATATGAAAAGTCGAGTGAAAACATTAAAACATCAGATAAGTCATTTTTCTTTCTTCTTTTAATTCTATTTTCTTAATTTCGTTCTATTAACTAGATATAACGAATATGACCTAAATAAAATATGCAAAAATTAAATGTGTGCGATAATTTCAGTGATACGTCTAATTGTTAGGTTTTTATCTATATCTATTCTACATAACACCGTTGTCTCATGCAGACTTGGACAGTGTCATTTAGCGGTAAAACGCACAGTAGGATTGTGAGCAACTGTTATCTCGGACGAGGGAGATGCGTACTGACCTAGTGATTGCCACGGTATGCACTCATTCTCGCATGCATGTCGCGTTTACCTACAACAATGCGGCACGGCACACAAAGCGCAAAGTAATAATAAACTACGGACACACAGCGCGCTTTGTGGAAAGTTTCGGAGCGCACGCGCTAGTTGGTGTCGGTCATTTCCGATATAAAGCAAAATATAAATTTGCAAAATCTCGGGCTAAATCATATTGTTTTCGTTATCACGACCCTCACGATTAATGCGCGCTGTTATTTTATATTAATTCAGCATGGCTTAGCAACACAGCCCCGATGGAGTAAGCAGCTGGCGCGCATAAACGCTTTGCTTTCATTCAAAGGGATTGTCAGCGACAGTCCTTCGCCGGAATCTAAATCGCACTATATACATACGCAAACGTATATATAAACTGGCATTGTAAATTCTCGCTTTCTGCGTATGGCATTAATTCGCGAGGGAGCGCTGACTGTGAAACAACTAAACGCCCCGGTCGTTAGCGGCGACAGCGCAATCACCGTGAAATCGGTTCCAATGTTGTTTTGAATTAATTAATATTGGTGTCGCTTCTATTACATAGCATCTATTAATTTTACTTAAAATTCGGGAAGATATTTATTATATTGCAATACAGCAATAATTGCGAGATTTTTGAACTATTATATAAATACTCCAAAAGAATTTGCTCTATTCTTTTTCTTTCTTTCTTACAGAATATTATTTTAAAGAGCATAAGCGAAAATATTTTATTCTAAATAGAATTTATATCTGTAAAGTATTTTTTTCATTTCTCTTATTTTAATACACGAGTAGTAAAATACGTAACTTAAGGAAATAAAAAGTTATTAAAAGATCAAACAATTTTTTTATCTTTATTTTTAGATGTATTGATTTTTGTTGGATGTACATTTTTTCTATTTTCATTGCGGTTTTTTACTTTGTTATATTTTGAATATATGTACGCGTAGGTGAAGTATAATAAGAAATTTATTGAAATGGAATAAATCCTTTTAAAGATCGTTGGATAGAGTTCTGGTGACTTTTATGGTGCTGCAAGTATGCGATTATACATTGACATTTAAAGGCCAAAATAATTATTTCTATCGATATTGACAATAAAAATAAATTTAATAAATATCAATTATCTCTGTTTTTTTATGTACTTGCAATCTATAATAAATTAATTATGTGTATGAATGAAAAAATATTTTTTAATAGTTAAGGATTGAAGGCTTTTAATATAGGTATACGAAATTTTTATGTATTCTAACGTATAAAATTAATGCATATTAATACTTGCATATAATTTCTTTCTTCATTTGAAATTTAAAAAAAAAAACAGTTTATCATAATTTTTATTTTACGTAACAATGTAAATTTTTAACTGATTGAAATTAAGTATTTATATACTAAAATTAAACAACAGCATAAAAGATATTGTTATTATAACAGCTCTATGCATTTTGTAATCTTCATGAGAAAATAATCGATTCTATCTCGAAAAATTTATATATTCATAGAATCCTAATAGAACAGTGCTCTAAGACGATTACTATCTTCCGCATACTAGGTTTCCTCATACAGCATCTCTGAAATTCGATCAAACCTTCCTATGGGAGATTCTTGCGATATCAGTAATTGCAAATGCAGGAGGAAAACAATTATTCATCACGTCAGTTGCGTAAAGTTATTAATTCTGTATCCTTTATTTTATTTTTTTTTCAAAAGAAAATAGAAGACAAGTACAATTATTACAAGTTTTGAATTAAATACACATGTTTTGTGCAGTAACATTATAATTGCTTGTAAATGAATTATGAAAAAAATACCTGAAGATAGTGAGAGTTTCATTATTGTCGTTAAAATTTGATGTTATCAATGTGATTTCTATTTAGATTGTTAATTGAAAACGATACTATGCAGTTGACTGTTAAAAGGAGATTTACGCAAGAGGTTTAAACAATCACGTGAGCGATCGATTTATGATGCATAGAATCATCTAAAGGTACACTCATACAACGAGTCTACAGAGAATGTGCATATTGAATACATATCAGCTACTTATATAATCCAGAAAATATCATCGTTCAATAAATTCATTTAAAAAGATTGGAAAGTAAACATTTTAAGAATCAGCAAGAAATGCTCATCAAATAATATATCTCAATTTTCAGTTATATATTTTATTTAAAGAAAAACTCGGTGCAAATTTATTTTTATGAAAATCATAAAAATAAATTTGCACCGAGTTATATAAAATTTCAGTTTTTGTCATTTACTGAATTAACATTATTTGGAAATTAATGTCACTGATTTAAATTACTAATGAAAAAATATGTAGTATAGTGTATATAATCAACAGTAAATACAATACATATATATATACATATATTTCTGTTTATTGGATATAAATGCATCTTTATGCAACGCTTGAATCGCAGGTGTGTTTCGCGTGTAATGTAGGTATTGTGCATGTGTATCCAATAACGCCAGGCATATTATTAGGCACGACACACCGTTGACCGGCCGATCGGGCTCCAATCGAGATAATGGAGGTAACATGGGTGAGCATGTCCATGCGCGTGCCGAATATGCGCTTGCATCGTTTATGCAAGTACCAAAACTACGTATAATTTATAGTCGACATTCTCTCGCGTGGAATTGCGATCAAGGTGCAATTGCTATGCTTCACGGCTTCAACTCGCAGTTGCACGATACCAGAACGGCATCTTCTCGCTCGATTTACGGTGAACGGGATCGTGTGAGAAAATGAAAGAATAAACGTCTCCGGAAACAGAAATTTGCATCTTTACAAAATGCAAATATCATTTGTTAACAATAGTTAATAAACTTGGACGTTTTCCACGTTTCTTCCATTTTCTCATAAATGCTAAACGTATACATATTTACTTAAATATTTATGTCTATTTATATACATTATTTAACGTTTATAAAAAGAAATGGAAGAAACGTGGAAAACGTCCAGGTTTATTAAAGTTTACCATTGCCAACAAACAATTCTTGCATCTTGCAAAGACGCAAATTTATGTTTCTAGAGACGTTCGCTTTTTCACTTTCTGACACGATAACGTTTACGTAAATAAAATGTTGAAAGATGTATTAATCATCGCTAATGAATGAATTTTGCATCTTGCAAAGATGCAAATTTATATTTCTAGAAACATTCACTATTTCATTTATATGCACAAAATACGTGTAATCTAATTAATTGCTAGAAAAAAAACATTGGAAATAGAGTCCTAATTAATTTATTATTAATTTAAGTCCTTATTAATTTATTCATGTTAACGAATTTTAACAAAGCAAACAATACACATTGTACTTTTCAGTAATTAATATATGTAATATATTATAACACATTGTATAACCTTTTATATTGTATAACCTTTTAGTAATTAGTATAATTAGAGCATATTGTATAACCTTTTATTAATTAATATATGTAAATTATAATTATAATATTGCGCAATATGCGCATAATTGCAATATGTCCCTAATAGAATTCTGTACTTGGAAAATGAGCTATGAGCAAAAAAAAAATTGAATGATAAAAAAATTGAAAATTTATAAACAAATAGATTTCATCATTGTTTCCATCTTAAATGACTAATAGAAATAATTAATTTTTTTAAGTGTCCTTCGAAAATATTGTATATTCATTTTCGACTTTGCCTACTAATTGTTATGATCTGTAATTTAATGCATGTCGCCATTTGCCTAAACTCAGATTACACAACCTGTTCTGCACCTCATAGTCCGGTGATAATGCTGACACTATTGTTTAAGCACATATCGCCATACTTGTTTAATTTTGTGGAAATTTTCGGAAGACAAACACAAGTTTTGCGGAAATTGACCGGCAGTGGTTATTTCCTGCATATTATCCGTTGATTGAAACATAAACTAACACTTATCTAAGGTACATTAATTCAACATCTGTTGCAATATTTATCACTTAAAAATTGTTAAGTATTTACTTATTATATAGTCATGACAACTTTTTAACAAACACGATATGCATAAAAATTAATGCCCGAAAAAAATAATAATTATCATATATTATTTAATCATATAATACATCGTACTGGAATGCACTGATCTGATTTATATATTTTCAATTGAATTTTTACTCATCTGCATCTGTACCTTCTAAAATCATGAATAATGAATTTACGAGTGATATATTATGCTTCAATATTTGCCTTACTGGTTTATGCAGTTATCGATCAAAAACAGATTAATTAATAATTAATTAAGATTGATAATTAATTGAATGTTCGTACTCGTGCAATATAAAAATTAAAGTAATACTATATGATTAACATTTCCATCATTGTTGATCTGTTTGCAAAAATCAATATAAAGCCGATTGTTCTGTGTTGTACAGTAATGTCTTTGCCGTAATGTAACTGCAAAAAAATAATTTGTTGCAATACGAAATGCGAAACCACGTTTTTCCATGCATCGTGAATCGTCAAAGAGACTCGATAAGCACGAAACTTTCGTGTGGCGATTGTATCGTGATTCTGATATGACGGCACGAGTCCGTAAAATGTGCGAGCAACGTACGCCACACTAGGCACATTGTTTCTAAACAAAGTCGCTCTCTTGGTACAATGCCGAGCGTTAACAAAGGTTTCGAGACAATGCATTTGCGAAGGAAGATTGAATTCCCCACTAATTCCGCTACCTTTTGAAAACCCTTCTAGGCCTCGTTTGACGAATACAAACGCGGCATTTCGTTTCGATTACCTCATACTTGCATCATATGTCTTAAAAAAAAAAGCGCGAGACAATCGAATAAAGGCAAGCTAATCGAGACAATTCACAAGGCCAACAAATGTTTTATTGTTATATGACGTTGATATTCATTGCAATCGTCGCGATTAGTAATCTAATAAAACAGAATAAGACATGTTTAGCGTTACTTGTGCAATGCAAGTAGATATAATCATTGTATCATAGCTTGTTAAAATAATATTAACTATTTGATTATATTGAATAAAAAACATTCTATTTAAACTAAATATATAACATATTTTCTAGAGGAGAAAAAGTTATATATCCTGGATTTAGTAAATTTTTGTGTCTTGCAATTGTTAGCATATTTTTCGTTCTATATAAAGTTAATAAAATACTAGGACTATTATATAAATAAATGTACTGACATTTCGAAATATTTTATATGAATAAATGTATTCGGCGTAACGAAATATTCACGAGAATATCTTTTACGTACGAAGCCTAAAGTGTGAATAGGGCCGAAAGTTCAAGGCTGCCAGGACACACTTGTCACGTGCGATTAATAATTCCATCTCAAATGAAAGAGAGATGCCCGTAGCGATCTGAAACGTCGTTCCTCCTGATGTTTCAGCAAGAACTTAATGGATCAATAAAGTGCGCTAAGAGTATCACCGAGAAGTTTGGGATTCTTTTTTAAAAGCCAGTCGTTGTACCATCCACCCCCAGTGCGAACGATATCGAACACTTTGTTGACGTCTCGCGGCTGACCTAGCCCGTTCCCTAATGGTTTTGAGGGAAAGTCACCCCTCGTGATCTCTCCCCTGGGATTGCCAAAAAGGAAAATGTCGATTTCGAATAGTCTCTACTCAAGCTCCGGCTTTCTTTTTACGAGAAAATAACGAATAAAAGGAAAGCGATTCTTAAGCTTTCCAACGAAAGCGACAAAGGAAAAAAGGACAATGATGAGTTGTCATCGATACACAAGATTTAAGACAAGTCTTTAAAAATTCTGTAGCTTCAATTGAAATTGATCGCTAAATATAGATAGTTTTGTAAAAAAAAGTTTGCTTCAATTTTTATAATTTTAATTATAAGTGATATTATGCAAAATATTTCCAATAATTACGACGAAATTTCCAATAACTATGTCATTCTTTTCCAACGAAAAATGGTTTAAAAAATGTTGGATTTAATTTTTTATCTTATTTAAGTCTTTCGACAAAAAAATATATATAATATTTTTTCCGATAATTTTGAAGTATCTTGAGTTTTTAATGTAAATTAATTGAGAAAATATATTAATGTAAAAAACAAGTCTGTAACTGAATGTTTTAAAAATGCAATTGTACATCGCGTACATTTATTTCTATTATTTTTCCTTGTTTTTCTTTCGAAAAAAATGTCAATCTCTATTTCATTCTTTGCCAGATTTGTCTCTGGTAAAAAAAAATGGTCCTAAAAAAAAATCTATTCTAAAACGAGAAGATTCTAATCAAATCATTCTCATAAAAATGCAAATTTACACATCAACGAATCGTGAAAAAATATACGTTGAAAGTTAGATAAAATACTAAATAATTTTCTAACAAATCTATAGAACAAACTTTTGAAAAATAGAGATATTCGTTTTTTAATCCGATGACATTATACTTTGACCATTCATCCAGTTATAACAGATATTGTTTTCAGTGAATATTGTGGACGTTAATATCGCGAAGAAATCATGCTTACATCGTGTTGCCGTTTGCAACTCATTCATTGAGAGACGAAATTTAGAAAATATTGTCAAAGTAACTTTAAGTAATGTTTTAGGATATAGCATCATATATTTGTGTTTCTGTCGAAGGCGTAGGAACTACATTTGTAACTTTGTAACATGAGATCAATATTGCAACTGGCTCGTTCTAACAATCACGATTTTGTCATATCTATATAAAACAAGATCGATTCCGATAGATGGAAATAACTGATTTACCATATGGTATTTTCACGTTCATTCGTAGTAATAACAATGTATAAAAAACATGTCTATCGTAAAAATTAATCTAAATAATTTGTTACACGCTTTAAAATAAATATCGTTTCGTGTAGATATTTTTTTTTCATTTAGGAATACAACGTACATGTATATACGTACATGTATGTGTACGTATACGTGGTATTGCTTAAATACCTCATGTGCACAGGTTTAATTTTTTATAAAAAATAACTAGAGGCTATCTGGAACTCTGAAAAATTCACATAGATAATTCCGAACGATTGCTTTATATTTCTGCATTATTCTTTTATACCGCTAACAAGTATATTAGTGCTGAAACTACGTTTCTGTTATATACTATATTCTGTAGCATATAATGTAAAAGTTGCGACACCATGCTTGCGTAGAATTCTCGGAATATTCAGGAAATTTACGTAACATTCTCGAAAAATGTTTAAAGCCCGGAAAAACGGGTTTTGTCGGATAAAATCCTACTTCACAAATGAGTGTTACATAATATCCATTAAAAAAACATTCGCAATCCTTTCTCTACAATGAGAATGACTCTCTACAAATATTCGAGGAATATTTGCAGCCAAAAACGACGGATTAATAAAATATCAAATGAAAGTCGTTATTAAAATCCGTCAATTAAATCGCAGTTGCTTAATTGGAGAACGATCGCCTAACGATCTTTTCCGCAGATGTTTGAAAAAGTATTCACGCTATGAAATCCGCGCTAGGTAAATTTAGTGAATGTAATAAAATGGGATCTCGTTTTACGTCCGAAGAATCGATTAAAACGATAATCGAGAAGCGGCGATATAACAAAACGTAACACGGCACTCGCGCAGTTCTGTGCGTGAAATTAAATTGCATCGCGATTAGGGCCGATTAAACGTTAATTGCAGAGTTTATGCCAATTTACGTACGTGTCCATGACGACGTATGTGTAACCGGATCGCAATATACACTGACCTGTAATTACAATGTCCTGTTCCATTTGTCAATTGACGAAATGTTTAATTGTATAAACATTGGTGCTCCTCTAATTGTATTTTCTAAACGTGCTAATTATTAATACTATTTGTTAATAAAAATACAATATAAATTAAACTGAAACTTTGTTCTAGCAAATGGTATAATTGTCAAATTGTTTTTAACATGTCACAAATGAAGTAGTGCTGTGAACTCAATATATTCGAATAATATCTAAATATTTATTTTGATCCGATTTATTAAAAAATGCTAAAATCAAATTAATTTTGATATTACAATTATGATGAATGTAATATATATATATATACATTTCTAAAATGTATTTTTCGCAAAAGCTCAGTGACGATGGAAACTATAAATCTTCGATATTAGGTTCAGAGAGAGAATTATTCCCATAAATTTTTTTTAATTAAAAAAAATATAAATAAAAAATGAACTTTGGCTTTTGTTAGCCCGCTTTATATCAAACACATATATGAGCTTTGTTTTTTTCTATTTTATTTCCTTTATTCTTAATTTAGATTGTATTTCACTTCCATCTTTTTCTTAAATTTTTATCGTACTTACTCACTTATAAAAACGTATGTATATAATATATAATTATATACAACATATACATTTTTAAAAATTATGTATATATATGTACGAAATCTTCATATTGAATTCGGATCTTTGGGTTCGCTAAAGCTAAAATCAAATGACTGCGCGGATCGGATCCCTATGGGATTCTCACAAATTGTGCGATATGAGGAATTGCATTCTCTATTTCCGGAACACGAACTTCCGTGTGGCGACAGGTTCGATAAATAGCGCTTTTCGCGTCGTTTGACGGCATGAAACTGTGCCATGACCGCGGAATTAACCGCGTCAGAACTTTCTCGTCTCACCGACGTGCTAATCTGTCCCCGCTAAGTGCGTTATCATAATTGAACAGATTCCATACTCCGCGTCGCCGTTAATTTAATCACCGAGTGAACTAAAGACATTTACGGGCATGAGTCTATAGTCTGTAGAGAAAACGATCTGCTGCTGGCGTCAGATCCTGACGCGAGGTCCTTTGAACTGTGACGGTATTACGAAAGTGCCACGGAAGCTGAGTTATTAATCTCGTTATTAATAGAGACTTCGCAAATTCGTGAAAGAGCAACTATACCTCTTACCGCGAAAGCAAGTCAAAACTTGCAATTTGCTACGAACTTATTAAAGTTTCTTAATATGATTTACTTCAATAAAGATCATATTATAAATTATTCTTATTTCCGACATTTTTTTTCATTTTTCTATGTCACTTATTGATTATATTTATTTGATTTTAATTGTAAGGCAATTAGCAATCTCGTTTTCCATTATGACAATTCATAGATTGATTAAGCGTTATTGAAATAAGCCAGCAACAAGTGAACATTTTGTTATCGATGAAACCGCAATCAAATATATATTAATGAACAATCACTATTAATAGAATCACTACAAATTTTACTCCGATATGAAATAATTTATATTGAATTAATGCGGATTGAATTGTTTACTCCCAACATGTCGAAACTGTTAGTCAAATCGTCGATACAGATCTTCTATTCATATATCGCAACGCTTAAGCCGATTTTCATTAACTCGTTAGTAAGGATATTTTGATTAAGGCAATTCGATTTAACATTCAAGCGAAAGAGTGAGCCAATTTTCACTCTTGAAGGTACAAGAGGATTACAGGTTGACGAGATTTAGCACGCTTGTAAACGAACAGATTCGCTGCTCAGCGTCCACAGTTGATTCGATTACCGCCTAATTAGCAGTGTCGTTTATGGTCACGGCCGGTAGAGAAAACGATTTACCGGTGGCATCATGACGACAGGACGGCTCGCGTCTCATTTAAGTATTTGTAATACTATTACGGAACTGCTATTAAGGGTTTATTGAGTTTCCCTACGTAGTAGGTGGCATTCGGTAAATGCAACGAAGCCGCAACGACCACGTGTGGCTTTCTCTTTGTCTTTCTCGCTCTTTCCATCTTTCTTCCCCCTCTCTCTCTCTCTCTCTCTCTCTCTCTCTCTCTCTC
>Ga0157364_1000850_pt1 | contig 23555 bp, 21 predicted proteins | sample AttsexASBM2_FD_111476 | JGI IMG/M metagenome (GOLD analysis project Ga0157364, IMG submission 111476) | Fungus gardens microbial communities from leaf cutter ant in Ribeirão Preto, State of São Paulo, Brazil - Atta sexdens ASBM2 | ecosystem: Host-associated > Fungi > Mycelium > Unclassified ...
GCATTAAGGTTCCAAATAGAGCGGCCATCATATGTGAAGTGTCTGCGCCACCTTGTTGCAAGGCTAGGCCTCCCATGATTAAAGGGGAGACGAAGTTAAAGCTGGTGCCTTGAATCGAAAGCAATCCAGAGCCAATCGGTCCCCAGGTTTTAATTTGTAGCAGGGAAGCGATACCCGAAGCAAATAGTGACATGCTTAGAATATGACGGGTATCTTCGGCGGGTAAATTTAGCCCCTTACAAATCAGTAAGGCTGGTGTGATAACAGCAACAAACATGGCCAGTAAATGCTGTAACGCCGCAAAAATCGCTTGGGGAAGCGGGGGACGAGCTTCGAGATTATAAATAAGCTCACTACGCGAAGCGAGTGGCGTGTTTTCAGACGGTTCGACACGATCGGCGGACATAGTTTTTCTCTGGTAGAGTGGTAAAAAGTGGCAATTCTAAAGGAGTTAACTGCGATTGCAAACGATTGCTTTTGTCAACTCAGAGATTATTTTTAGACGTTACTGAATAAGGTTTTTGCCGGTAGCCATCGCTCCACCAAGGCTTTTGCTTGTTCTGGATAGTACTGATGGAGGTGTCTAGCAATACGTTGAACCTCGGGAATAAGCTGTTGATCGCGGACTAAATCCACCACCTTGAACTCGGCATTACCCGTTTGTTTGGTACCAAGTAATTCTCCTGGCCCGCGTATCTCTAAATCATGTTGGGCAATAATAAAGCCATCATTAGTATCGCGCAGCACCTGTAACCGTTTTTGAGCGGTTTTACTTAACGGCGGCTTATAGAGCAAGACACAATGTGAGGCAACGGCACCTCGGCCAACGCGGCCGCGTAGCTGATGTAATTGTGCTAACCCCAGGCGCTCAGCATTATCGATAATCATCAAACTTGCATTTGGCACATCGACGCCCACTTCAATCACCGTGGTGGCGACCAGTACGTCAAGTTCATGCGCTTTGAATTGCTGCATAACGAGCTGCTTCTCGACCGGCTTCATGCGACCATGAACGAGGGCGATACGCATATTCGGTAATGCTTGTTGTAGCTCAATCCAGGTGTTCTCTGCGGCTTGGGCCTCAAGTTGTTCTGATTCTTCAATCAGGGTACACACCCAATACGCCTGCCTTCCTTCAGCACAGGCTTTTTCGACGCGTTCAATAATATCGCTACGCCGTGAATCAGGGATCGCGACGGTGGTAACAGGCGTACGTCCTGGCGGTAACTCATCGATAGTTGAGGTATCCAGATCGGCATAGGCAGTCATCGCCAATGTTCGTGGGATGGGAGTGGCGGTCATAATCAATTGATGAGGATGGAAACCTTGCTGCTGTCCCTTCTCCCATAGCGCTAGACGCTGATGGACACCAAAACGGTGTTGCTCATCGATGATCACTAACGCCAAGTGTTGGAAGTGAATATGTTCTTGAAAGAGTGCATGGGTACCGACCACCATCTGTACTTCACCCCGTGCGATCCTTTCCTGCTCTGCAGCGCGCGCCTTGCCTTTTTGTTTTCCCGCTAACCAACCAACTTGAATGCCAAGCGGCTCAAACCAGCGGCGGAAGTTATGAGCGTGTTGTTCGGCAAGCAGTTCGGTCGGGGCCATCATCACGACTTGTTGGTCGGCGGCGATGACTTGTAACGCAGCCAGTGCGGCGACCAAGGTTTTCCCTGAACCTACATCACCTTGAACCAAGCGTAACATTGGGTAAGGGTGGCTTAAATCCTGCTCGATCTCTCTTACCACACGTTGTTGAGCGGCGGTGGGGGTAAAGGGGAGCTGACTTAAGAGCTGTGCTGATAAGTGCGTATCGGGTTTAAATGATAATGCCCGATATTGCTGCGCTCCGGCTCGCGCCTGTAACATACTAAGTTGATGTGCCAGTAACTCTTCGGTAATCAGTCTTAGTTGTGCAGGATGGCGACCCAACTCGACATCAGCCAATTGCATATCTGGCGGTGGGCGGTGTAGCCGTTGTAGTGCATCGGCCAGTGATAATAAGCCGCTAGCAAGCTCTGTAGGTAACAACTCCGGAATAGGGTTTTGCTGTAATAAGATGAGTGCCTGATCTGTCAATTTGCGCAGCGTTGCTTGCCGCACACCCTCCGTTGCAGGATAGACAGGGGTCAATGTTTCTTGTAACGCGACAGGATGATGTTCATCTTGCTGGCGATACTCGGGATGAATTATCTCTGGTCCACGTTGCCCACGCTTGATTTCACCCCAGGCAATAATTGTTTTACCGGGCGCTAAACCATTCTTCATCCCAGCATTAAAATTAAAAAAACGTAGCGTGAGGCTGCCGGTACCATCGCTAATCTGGCAAACCAACATACGACGGCGTCCGAAGGTAATTTCGCTGTGAAGTACTTCACCGCAGACGGTGGTGTAGGCGCCAGCCTGTAAGTCGTTAATAGCGGTGAGATGGGTACGATCTTCGTAGCGTAAAGGCAGGTGTAACAGGAGGTCTTGTAAGCTGTGCAAACCGATTTTGGCTAACTTTGCTGATTGGCTTGCACCGACACCAGTGAGTGTAGTGAGCGGAATAGCATCCAGTAAGCGGCCTTTCATCGCTTTCTCGTCGCTTGCATACTGTCCCACCAACCTTGATCGGCTTGAATCTCACCCTTTGGGTCGATATAGGGGTAGGGTAATCCCTTGTGCTTCGCCACCCGAGCGAGCGTTGGATAACCACCTTCGAACAGTAATCGTTGTTGTTCTTGTGGGTCGATATCGCTGTAGTCGCGTTGGTATAAGCCAGCAATTTGTCGCTGACGTTGTGCTTCGTAGAGGATTAATGCCGATGCAACCGAGACATTTAATGACTGCACCATGCCAAGCATCGGAATAACAATATGGTGATCGGCAAGTGCGAGGGCGGTATCGCTGATCCCCGTTTTCTCTTGTCCCATAATAATACAGGTCGGCTTGGTGTAGTCGATATCGCGGAAATCGATCGCCTTTGGACTTAAATTTGTCGCCAGAACTTGCATATTCTGCTGGCCAAACTCAGCCACTGCCTGCTCAATGGTATCGTGGGTATGAACATTGACCCAGTTATTGCTACCGGCCGATGAGGAAGCCACGGTTCGCATACGGTCTTCAGGCCATACCGCATGAATATCGTGGATACCGACTGCATCGGCGGTACGGATAATGGCTGAGATATTGTGCGGTTTATGAACCTGTTCGAGACAAACCGTGAGGTCAGGTTGGCGTCGCGCCAGCATGTCCTGTATTCGGGTAAGCCTTTGAGTATTCATGAAATTAATTTCGGTTACGTTGCACTTTAATAACATCAGACATCACACGAAGCTTACGCATGATGTTGGCTAGGTGTACGCGATCATGAACCGTGAGGCGTAAATAAGCGGTATAGACGCGGCCATCACGCTCTTCAGTGTTCAAACTTTGAATGTTGGAACGTTCTTGATTGATCGCCGCCGTTAAGTTGGCCAATACCCCTTGGTGATTAAACATATCGACCTTTAATTCGGCGATGAAGTCTTGCTCAGTGTGGGAGTCCCATTCAACAGGCATGAATTTCTCAGCCTCTTTACTGAATCCTCGAATATTACGACAGGATTCGTGGTGGATCACTAAGCCTTTACCTGGACTGATATGCGCTAAGATAGGGTCACCAGGGATTGGGCGACAACATTTTGCAAAGGTAATAAGAACCCCTTCGGCGCCTTTGATTGGTAGCTTATGGCGTTTCGACGAAGTAGCGGGTGCGATGTCTTGAGATTCAGGTTGTGGAAGCAAGTTTTTAGCTACCACAACACTCATCGAATTACCTAGGCCAATCTCTGCGAGTAAATCATCGAAACTGGCGAGTTTCATCCGCTCAAGTTCATGTTGAATATTTTGCTGCGGAATTTCAGCAAGTTTTTTACTGCCACCGAGCGCATGGCTGAGAAGACGGCGGCCAAGTAGGACAGAATCTTCCCGCTTGAGGTTCTTGAGAAGCTGGCGGATTTTAGCGCGAGCCTTTGAACTGACGACAAAGTTTAGCCATGCAGCATTGGGCCGCGCACCGGGTGCGGTGATAATTTCAATCGTCTGCCCACTGCTCAGGGGTTGCGACAATGGGTAAGGCTGACGATCAACTCGGGCACCGACACAAGCATGGCCAATATCCGTATGTACCGCATAGGCAAAGTCGACCGGTGTCGCTTCGGCGGGTAATTCGACAATGCGCCCCTCAGGCGTGAAGACATAAATTTCGTCAGGGAAAAGGTCAGATTTAACGCTTTCAATAAACTCAAAGGAGTTACCTGAACTCTGTTGGAGCTCGATCAAGCTTTGTAGCCAGCGTTGGGCTCTAAGCTGGGCGGTGGTGACACTCTCTCCCTGCTGCTTGTAAGCCCAGTGCGCAGCGACCCCCATCTCGGCCATTTGGTCCATATCTTCAGTGCGGATTTGCACCTCGACGGGAACACCGTGTGGGCCGATCATTGAGGTATGTAAAGATTGATAGCCATTCGCTTTAGGAATAGCGATGTAATCTTTCATCCGTCCGGGGCGAGGTTTAAATAGGCTGTGCATCTGGCCGAGTACGCGATAACAGGTATCAATATCTTTGACGATGACCCGAAACGCATAGATATCCATGATTGAATGGAAGCGTTGCTCTTTGAGGTGCATTTTGCGGTAAATCGAATAGAGGTGCTTTTCACGTCCACTGACTCGACAAGGAATACCCGCCTCTTGAAGGCGACCGTCTATCTCACAGAGGATACGCTGAATCATCTCTTTACGATTGCCACGCGCGGCCTTTACCACTTCTTTAATCACACGGTAGCGATTAGGGTAAAGCGCCTCGAAACCTAACTCTTCTAGCTCAGTTTTAAGATGGTGAATACCAAGACGGTGAGCAAGCGGGCTATAGATTTCGAGTGTTTCTAAGGCAATGCGCCGACGCTTGTCGGTACGTAACGAGCCGAGAGTACGCATATTATGTGTACGGTCAGCCAGTTTAATTAAGATCACGCGAATATCTTGCACCATCGCCATGATCATTTTACGAAAGTTTTCTGCTTGAGCCTCTTTCTTATCCTGGAATTTTAGTTTATCCAGTTTAGAAACGCCCTCTACCAACTCTGCGACACTTTCACCAAATTGTTGCTCAATTTCTTGGTAAGTGACGGCAGTATCTTCAATCACATCATGCAGCAAAGCGGCCATTAGTGTTTCATGATCCAGCTTCATACCTGCCAAAATGCAGGCGACTGCAACCGGGTGAGTGATATAGGGCTCACCACTTGAACGTGTTTGTCCTTCGTGCGCATCACGCGCAACAAGGTAAGCCTGCTTGAGGCGTGTAATTTGCTCTTCAGGCAGGTACTTTTCAATAAGTTGGTTCAGGCTTTCAAACAGATACAAAGGGCTACCTTTATGATCAGAATTAACGACGGCCTTCGGCGATTGCATTAACAGCTTGTAGTTCAGCCGCTTCTTGCTCGTGTTGGTCTTGACGCTCACGCACATCAAGGATGCCATTAGTAATTAGGCCATCTTCGATTTCGCGAAGTGCGATAACGGTCGGCTTATCGTTTTCTTCTGGAACTAGGGCATCTTTACCGCCAACTTGTAATTGACGTGCGCGGCGTGCAGCGACTAATACTAAGTCAAAACGGTTGCCCACTTGTTCTACTGCATCTTGTACGGTTACGCGTGCCATATAGGTATTACTCCACTGATCTTGTATAGATAAGGCATGATACTGAACGCTGTTCAGTCTGCCAATAATTTGCTAATCAGAGCACTATGCCGTGATTGTTGACGATGCATCCGTAAACGCTCTGCACGGATAATGGTCTTTAAATCGGATAGTGCTAGATCAAAGTCGTCATTTACAATTAGATAATCGTATTCTGCATAGTGGCTCATTTCATCAATGGCTTTCGCCATTCTTGAGGCAATGACGTCACTATCATCTTGGCCACGTCCACGTAACCGACGATCAAGCTCGTCTTGTGAAGGTGGGAGAATAAAAATGCTTCGCGCACTCGGCATTTGTTGACGAACTTGTTGTGCACCCTGCCAGTCAATATCTAAGAAAACATCAACCCCAGTCGCTAAGACTTGCTCGATAGCGTGGCGAGACGTACCGTAATAGTTCCCAAATACTTCAGCGTGCTCGAAAAAGGCGTTATCGGCGATCATCGAGGTAAATTCTTCTTTGGTCACGAAGTGGTAGTGCTCACCATGTACCTCACCAGGGCGGATATTGCGCGTGGTGTGCGAGATGGAAACCTGAGTATCGTATAACGGCTGAGTCTTCAGCAACGCTTGGATTAAACTCGATTTACCCGCGCCGCTGGGGGCGGAAACAATAAATAACGTACCTTGGGCCATAGTCTTCTTGGATTAGATAAAGAGCGGGGACAATATCTGCGCCATTATACACAGGCTTTGCGCATGAAGCAGTATTTTGTCTAAAAAAGCAGAGAAAAAGGGGGGAATGTTAGTCAATTTTCCCCGTTAATCCCAGCAGGAAGCGCTGGAGTAACACTGCTTAAAGAGAAATAACTTAACGCTAAGGCATCGGAATATAGGGTGTGGCGGCTTATTTTAGTAGGGCAAAGCTTCGCATTACAGAGGGAGGTATCACAGCGGTTACCCCCTAGAGATCCGATGTTCCGGCTGTAGGGCGTGTTTTTTCTGATCAATACTTTATATTGATTACTGTATTTTGAGGGGCGATAAAGATATGAGCCTTTATCTGAGCGAATAGACTCGCTAGGATGTTTAGCCAATCATGATTCGAGTCAGATGGCTATTGCTATCGAATGATTAAAAAAAATTATGATCAGGCAATGAGTTTCGATGACCTATATCAACTCGGACTAGCGGGTATGTTATATTATTAGCCTTGGGCGCGGGCTACGGGTAAGTTAGCGGGCCTATTCCTTCGTTTTGCTTTGCATCTTTTATTCATCATCCAGGGGTTGCTATGATCAAAAAAATCGGTGTACTGACCAGTGGGGGAGACGCTCCCGGCATGAATGCGGCTATTCGTGGCGTGGTACGTGCTGGCCTCGCGGAAGGTTTAGAATTATTTGGTATTTATGATGGCTACCTTGGCTTATATGAAGACAGAATGTTAAGCCTTGATCGTTATAGTGTCTCTGATGTGATCAACCGAGGCGGAACTTTTTTAGGTTCAGCACGCTTCCCCGAATTTAAAGAAGAAGCTGTACGTCAAATCGCTATCGAAAATATGCGTAAGCGTGGTCTCGATGCATTAGTGGTCATTGGCGGAGATGGCTCTTATATGGGAGCGAAACGCCTGACCGAGATGGGATTCCCTTGTATAGGCCTCCCTGGCACTATTGATAATGATGTCGCAGGAACGGACTATACCATTGGCTATCAAACCGCCCTTGAGACCGTAGTTGAGGCTATTGACCGGTTACGTGATACCTCCTCTTCGCACCAACGAATTTCAATTGTTGAAGTCATGGGACGGCATTGTGGCGATTTAACACTGTCGGCGGCAATTGCTGGAGGCTGTGAATTTGTTGTCCTCCCAGAAATCCCCTATACCCGTGAAGAATTAGTTAGCGAAATTCGCGCTGGCCTGAAAAAAGGCAAAAAGCATGCGATCGTCGCCATCACCGAACTCATTTGCGATTGTGGCGAGCTTGCTCGTTATATTGAAAAAGAGACAGGGCGAGAAACTCGGGCAACAGTATTAGGTCATATTCAGCGAGGTGGTGCGCCTTGTGCATTTGATAGGATCCTGGCCTCACGTATGGGCGCCTATGCGGTAGATTTGCTGTTACAAGGGTTTGGCGGACGTTGCGTTGGTGTACAAAATGACCGCATGGTTCATCACGATATTATTGATGCTATCGAGAATATGCGTAGACCATTCCGCGGTGATTTAATGGCGACGGCGAAACGGCTTTATTAATCTGCAAAGCGTTATGCTTTTGAGATATAAAAATACACTTTTTATTCTTTAAATTCTGCAATATCTCATGTCACTCTACAACTAATAAACGATAAGGGGTGACTATGAAAAAGTGGCAACTCGGAGTAGGTCTGCTGATGGTCTCGGCCAGTGTGCTGGCAAAAGATTTTCAGCTATTAAACGTTTCTTACGATCCAACGAGAGAGTTTTATGAGCAGTACGATAAAGCTTTCTCCGCCTACTACAAACAAAAAACCGGTGACAATGTTGTCATTAGGCAATCACACGGTGGTTCAGGAAAACAAGCGACTTCCGTGATCAACGGTATTCGTGCCGATGTTGTGACACTAGCCTTGCAATCCGATGTTGATGCCATTGCACAACGTGGTCGTATTGATAAGCAGTGGCAAAAAAGGCTTCCTGATAACTCTGCCCCTTATACCTCGACTATCGTTTTTCTAGTTCGAAAAGGAAACCCGAAAGGGATCCATGACTGGAATGATCTGATTAAGCCAGGTGTGAATGTTATTACGCCAAATCCTAAGACTTCTGGTGGCGCGCGGTGGAACTACCTCGCGGCATGGGGATATGCATTAGATAGCCATCATGGTGATCCTCAGCAAGCAGAAGCTTTTGTCCGTGCACTCTATAAAAATGTACAGGTCCAAGATTCTGGTGCGCGCGGTGCGACTAATACGTTTGTCGAACGTGGTATCGGTGATGTGTTGATTGCTTGGGAAAATGAGGCTTATTTGGCAGTAAATAAACTGAAAAAAGATCAGTTCGAAATTATTACTCCTAAAGAGTCTATTCTGGCAGAGCCGACCGTTTCAGTGGTCGATAAAGTGGTAGATGAGAAAGGCACTCGGGCGGTAGCCGAAGCCTATTTAAAATATCTCTATTCGCCTCAGGGCCAACAGATTATCGCTCAGAACTACTATCGCCCTCGTGATGCGGCTGTTGAAAAACAATACTCTTCAGTATTCAAGCCGTTACACCTCTTCACCGTTGATGAGAAGTTCGGTGGTTGGGCTAACGCGCAAAAAACGCATTTCAGCGATGGCGGAACCTACGACCAAATTATGAAGCCGTAATTTTCACTGACTTTCCGCTGAGAAGACGTACACTAGATAGACGTTTCTCGGCGGAAAACTCAGCATGAATGGGCGTTTAATAAAAAGACTTTGTTTGGTGACTGTGGTTGGTGCCTTGTGCCTAGGTATGTGGTATGGATATCGTTTTCAGGCCAATAGCGATGTACTTTGGAACATTGTAAGCCGGCAGTGTGTTCCACACTTACAAACGAATCATGACCCTAAACCTTGTTATCAGGTCAATCTTCGTCAGGGTTATGCGTTACTCAAAGATAAGGTCGGCATTGCCCAATACTTATTAATTCCCACAGCGAAAGTTTCAGGCATTGAAAGCCCTCTGCTCTTACAAGCACAAACTCCCAACTATTTTTGGTTAGCTTGGTCAGCGTTACCTCTATTAAGCCAAACTTTAGCTAAGCCGGTCCCTAATACACTGCTCTCCCTGGCCATTAACGCAAAGTGGGGGCGGTCGCAAAACCAATTACATATCCATATGTCCTGCCTACGCGCTGATATCGCGGAACAATTAGCGGAAAAAAGAGCGACCTTAACGGATCAATGGCAGCAATATTCGTTGTTACATCATAAGTATTGGATACGTACCTTAACGCTCGAGCAACTCCACTCAGAATCGCTGTTTCAACGTATCGCGGTAGAACTACCGGATATTACTATCGGTAAGGGGGAAGCGGGGGTGGCAGTCTCAATGTTGGCTGATGGTAGAGTGGTGGTTATGGTGTTAAAAACCAATTGGTTAAAAGGTGTGTTAGGTTCAGCGGAGGAGTTACAGGATCATCAATGTCGGGCTGTATTAGGGACTACCGCAGCTAAGCTGCGATAGTCTGCACCATTATGCTTTCGCCGCGGCTGCCGCTTTGACGATCACACTGAATGCATCTGCTTTCAGTGATGCACCACCGACTAGGGCACCGTCGATGTCTGGCTGACCAAACAGCTCAGCAGCATTTTTATCATTAACGGAACCACCGTATTGGATAATTACCTGCTCAGCAACAGTCGTACTGTGTTGAGCAATATGATCACGAATGAATTTATGAACGGCTTGGGCTTGCGCTGGAGTAGCGGATTTACCCGTACCAATTGCCCACACTGGTTCGTAGGCGATGACCGCGCCAGTGAAGGCTTCAACACCTTGAGTATTAATCACGGCGTCGAGTTGGCGAGCGCAAACTTCTTCGGTTTTACCTGCTTCGTTTTCTGCCTCGGTTTCACCAATACATAAAACGGGGATTAGGCCTTGTTGTTTGACGATAGCAAATTTTTGAGCCACTAATTCGTCACTTTCGTGATGATAAGTCCGACGTTCTGAGTGACCGATAATGACGTATTGCGCACCATTGTCTTTCAGCATCTCTGCAGAGGTCTCCCCAGTAAATGCACCGGAAAGATTCACATCGATATTTTGTGCTCCAACGCTAATATCGCTCCCTTCAACGGCGGTAACCGCTTGAGCAAGATATAGCGCTGGTGGAGCGACGACGACTTTACAACCTGTGACTTCTGCTAGAGCTGTACGTAGTCCACTGATTAAGTCTGCTGTGAGTTGCTTACTACCATTAAGCTTCCAATTACCCATTACTAATGGATGTCGCATGCTTTCCTCCGCCTTACGCGCTTGAGTAAAATGCTATTAGCGAGTGCAATAGCGTCTAAGTTCACTATAAACAGTGTCGGAACCTTCAATTTGCTCAGGATCACAAATCGGTGGATCATTGGCTGTCACTGAGTACTAATTTAACGGGTTCTGCTGCAAAGGTCATACCCTCTTCGCCTTTATCGGACAAAATATATCGTACTGGCCCTTCATTCGATAGTGTATAGGGCTTTCCTCTGCCTACCGCTAATAGCTTTTCGATATGTTCCTGACACTGTTTGGTGGTGAGTTGTGGAGAGAAAAAATGAACGAGATTAAGCAGATAGCTCATAGCTTGTTGTCGAGTGGTGGCAGCCTGATTACCAGTAACCGGTAGCCAAGTGAGCTGAATTGATTTTATTTTAGCCGTACCCAATTCTAGAACCGTGGAGGCGTAAAGCGTCTCGTTAATTTTAGTGGCCGCAATGGTAACTAATTTTTGCATAGGACCGGTTTGAATCGCTCTAAACTCTTGCAATGGCGTATTCGGAAACTGTTGGCTGAATTGTTGACGAAATTGGGTAATAGTCAGCTCAAAAGTTGGTGCATCGGGCAGTAAGTAAGGCGCGGTTTCGGGTAAGGGCTTTGATACAGGGTACGCACTTGCTTGGCGGGTGAATCCACCCGCTAGCAGAATTAAACAGAATAAAGAGGCGTATCTCATGGTGATGGCTTTACCAGTAATGTTCGCTGGTGATATGCCCGGGTTTTCTGCGTAGATGTTTACGTAACCCGCGCTGCTCTTTCAGATATTTTTGTGTTTCTCGTACCATTTCAGGATTACCACAAATCATAACATGACTGTTTTCCGCGCTGATAGTGGTACCGACTGCATGTTCTAATCTGCCATCATCAAGTAATGCCGGAATACGCCCGCGTAGGCTTCTTTCAGCGTCCTCTCGGCTTACAACAGTTTGTATGCGTAGTTTATCGCCATAACGCTGCTGTAATTGTTCGAAAAGAGGTAAATAACTTAGGTCGGCCGCGTAGCGAGTGGCATGGACAAGAATAATCGATTCAAATCGCGCTAAGTCTTCACCTTGTTGCAAGATAGAGAGATAAGGGCCAATGGCGGTACCTGTAGCAATCATCCACAGTTCTTTCGCTTCCGGTACTTCCTCCAAAACAAAATAGCCGGCAGCTTCTTCAGTGACTAATACCTCATCACCGGGTTTTAACGAGAGCAGGGCTGGACTGAGGCGACCATCAGGAACATGGACCAGATAAAACTCAAGTGGGGTTTGCGATGGCGCATTGACATAAGAATAGGCCCGTTGAACAGTTTCACCCTCTATCGTTAGGCTGAGTTTGGCAAATTGTCCCGCTGTAAATGGCGCGATAGGCGCATCGACAATTAAGCTAAACAGTGTATCGGTCCATGCTTTGACCTCAATAATTTTTCCTGTGCACCATACCGCCATCGTGACCTCCAGTATGTGAGTAATGGATGATTAATCTACCGTATTGACGGTTTTCAGCCATTGTAAGTTTTTATGCTGGCCGTCAATAATAAGACTATAAGAAGTGATTGTTGACTCAGTAAATTCGATACCGTTGAGCAGATCACCTTGAGTAATACCTGTTGCACTAAACACGACCCGATCGCTGCTGGCAAGATCGTCGAGCCGAAGAACTTGGCCTAAGGTCAGACCCATCGCTTGGCAACGGACAGTTTCTTCGCGACTGGCATGCTGATTCGCTTCATTATCGCCTTTTACTTGCTGCCGGGTGAGTAGGCGGGCCTGCATATCTCCCCCCAGTGCTCGGACCGCTGCCGCCGAAATTACGCCTTCGGGTGCGCCACCAATACCGTACATGACATCTATCGGTTGGTCAGGGAAGCAAGTCAGTAATGAGGCCGACACATCTCCATCAGGGAAAGTGAAGACGCGGACGCCAAGTTGATGTAGGGCAGTAATGATTGGTGTATGACGTGGCTTATCCAGAATTGAAACAGTTAACGCTTCAAGAGGTTTATTTAAGGCTTGGCTGATAAGCGTCAAGTTCTCGGCGAGGGGGAGCGTTAAGTCGATAATACCCTTTGCCTGTGGGCCAACAACCAGTTTTTCCATATACATATCAGGGGCGTGGAGCAAAGAACCGGCCTCAGCTACCGCCATAACAGACAGGGCATTACTCTGTCCGTAAGCCGTCATCCGTGTGCCGTCTATCGGGTCGACCGCGATATCCACCTGCTGGTCCCCGGACTGCCCAACTTTTTCTCCGATATAGAGCATCGGTGCTTCGTCGATTTCGCCCTCACCGATAACGATGGTGCCATCGATAGGCATTGCGTTAAGTTGTTGGCGCATGGCCGTCACGGCTGCACCATCAGCGAGGTTTTTATCGCCTCGACCTAGCCATTTTGCCCCTGCAATGGCGGCGGCTTCAGTGGCACGGTAAAACGGTTGTGTGAGTGTGTGTTTCATACTGAGTCTTTAGCTTAGTCATAGAAAACAGGGGCTCAGTGTAACATAGTGATTAGGGAGGAGGGATGCCCCCCGTAGGACACGGGAGGCAGTGAGTGCTATAGTTTTGCACTCTGGGTGCTATTCGTCTTTTTCCCAGCCTTTGACGCGCGATACCGCCTTTTTCCAGCCGGCGTAGCGATAATTACGCTCGGTTGTCTCGATGGAAGGGCGAAACTCTTTCTCTACCACAGATTTGGCACGCACCTCTTCGAGATCGTTCCAGAAACCGACAGCAAGACCAGCCAAGTATGCCGCACCCAGCGCGGTGACTTCTTTCACTTCAGGGCGCTCGACGTGAGCCCCTAGAATATCTGCTTGGAATTGCATCAGGAAGTTATTGGCTACCGCACCACCATCGACGCGTAAGGTCTGTAAACGCGTATTGGCATCGTGCTGCATAGCTTCTAAAACGTCCCGGGTCTGGAAGGCGATAGATTCTAAGGTCGCGCGAATAATATGGTTGGAATTTGCTCCACGGGTCAGTCCAAAAATAGCTCCTCGCGCATAGGGATCCCAATAGGGCGCCCCGAGGCCGGTGAAGGCTGGCACCATATAGACCCCGTTGGAATCTTTAACCTTATTGGCAAAGTATTCGGAATCATCAGCATCGTTAAAGAGTTTGAGTTCATCGCGTAACCATTGGATAGAAGCGCCACCGATAAACACCGCCCCTTCTAAGGCGTAGTTCACTTCACCCCGAGGCCCACAGGCGATGGTAGTTAAAAGCCCATTTTTCGAAGTAATCGCTTCTTTGCCGGTATTCATTAACATAAAGCAGCCTGTGCCATAGGTATTTTTTGCCATACCTGGTTGGACACAGAGTTGGCCATAGAGCGCTGCCTGTTGGTCACCCGCGATGCCTGCGATAGGGATCCTTGTCCCGCCCTTACCACCAATATTGGTTTGACCATAAACTTCGGAAGATGCTTTAACCTCCGGTAACATTTCTCGAGGGATATCGAGAAGGTCGAGCATCTTTTGGTCCCACTCCAAGGTGTGGATATTAAAGAGCATGGTACGCGATGCATTAGTATAATCGGTGATATGGGTGCGACCTTGCGTCATCTTCCAGACCAGCCAAGTATCGACGGTGCCAAACAATAATTCACCGCGTTTTGCGCGTTCGCGTGAGCCTTCAACCTGATCAAGGATCCACTTAACTTTGGTCCCGGAGAAATAAGGGTTAATCACCAGACCAGTGGTATCGCGAATATAGTCCTCATGCCCCTCGTCTTTCAGCCGGCCGCAATAGTCAGCGGTACGCGGGTCCTGCCACACGATAGCATTATAAATGGGCTTACCGCTCTGTTTGTCCCAAACGATAGTGGTTTCACGCTGGTTAGTAATACCGATAGCGGCGACTTCATCAGAACTAATATCGGCGTGTGCCAAGACTTCAATTAAGGTCGAACTTTGTGTCGCCCAAATATCCATTGGGTCATGTTCTACCCAACCAGTTTTAGGATAAATTTGTGAAAACTCACGTTGTGAAACAGCAATAATATTTGCATCGTGATCAAGGATAACGGCTCTTGAGCTGGTCGTTCCTTGGTCGAGCGCGACGATATATTTTTTTTCTTTTGTAGACATAGTAAGTTCCTATTCGCCGTGAGTATTACACTTTACGTTCCTGAACAGCCGCTCTTTCTTTCGGTAATTGTTCAGGTTCAACTTGTACTGCCAAAGGGAGGTGGCGACCAATCATCGTACGGTAAATGAGGGCGCCCACTAATGCACCGACAATAGGTGCAAAGATTGGGACTAAGAAGTAAGGAATATCTTTTCCACCAGTTAAGGCAAGGTGACCCCATCCCGCCAAATCGGCAAAGAGTTTAGGGCCGAAATCTCGAGCAGGGTTCAGGGCAAAGCCCGTTAGCGGACCGAAGGCAGCACCGATAGCGGCAACTAATAAACCGATAAGCAGTGGTGCCAGTGGGCCTCGTGGAATACCATTACCATCATCAGTTAACCCCATGATAACGCCCATTAATACTGCCGTGATTGTAGTTTCGATTAAAAAGGCTTGTGCAATAGACAGGTGGACATCGGGATAGGTAGAAAAAATACCAGCCATCGGTAAGCTGTCTAATGTTCCGCGTACAATGTGATGCGTTTGCTCGTAATCAACAAATAGGCTTTGGTATAAGCAGTATACCAAAGCCGCAGAGCAGAATGCGCCAGCAGTCTGCGCGAAAATATAAGGGAATAATTTACGTGCTTCAAAGTTACCGAAGACACAAAGGGCAATACTGACGGCAGGGTTGAGGTGAGCCCCTGATACACCGGCGCTGACATAGGCGCCCATGGCCACGGCAAGGCCCCAGACGATACTGATTTCCCATTGACCGAAATTGGCCCCCGCCAGTTTCAGTGCGGAAACACACCCGACGCCAAAGAAAATAATTAAGCCGGTTCCGATAAATTCTGCGATACACTGACCGGTGAGCGTGTTGGTGGTTTTACTCATAGTGTATTCCTTGACGGAGAGGATAAGGACAGTATTTGAGTTTAGTAAAATTCTCAAATGTATTTTTCTTGTGAATTTATCGTTAACGAAAAAAAACGCAAAATACCGCGCATCAAAAATGTGTTCTTGCTCATAAAAAATGCGCGTTTTCGCATATTTTATTGCTGTTCAGCTTTTTTTAATGGGTAGAAACAGAACAGACTACTCTTGAAGTGGTTTCCCCTCTGGACTTGTCCCGCCGGCCTTCATACAATCAGATTATCAGCGTAGCTTTATAATGCATCAACGCGATACATTAAAAGTGTGCGGTTATCAACGCCTGGCGTTAATTGGAGAGAATTACAATGTCATATGAAATGTTTGAAAAATTGGAAGCAAAGGTACAGCAGGCGATTGACACTATTACCCTGCTACAAATGGAAATTGAAGAATTAAAAGAGCAAAACAGCTCACTCAAGCATGATGCGCAGCAAGCTGCAGGCAATCATGAATCGCTTACCCGCGAAAATCAACAGCTCAAAGAAGAGCAAACCCAATGGCAGGAGCGCTTACGAGCTTTGCTAGGTAAGATGGAAGAAGTGTAAGGAATTTAGGCGGGCAGAATTACTGTCCGCCTTTACAGTCGTTATTCGTCTTCGATTAACGAGTTATCAGAAAGGATGATGCCTGTATTATCGGCGTAGACGTAATCGCCAGAGAAGAAGGTAACCCCTCCGAAGTTTACGCGAATGTCGCTCTCGCCAATACCCTCTCCAGAAGCACCCGCGGGGATTGCCGCGATGGCTTGAATGCCGATGTCTAATTCTGACAGTTCGTCGACTTGACGCACGGAACCATAAATAATGATCCCCTCCCATTGGTTGCTCACAGCGAGTTGAGCCAGTTGGGCATCTACCAAGCCGCGTCTGACCGAGCCGCCCCCATCAACGAGCAAAACTTTGCCTGAGCCGTCTTCTTCTAGTAAGTCGTACAGTAGGCCATTATCTTCGAAACATTTTACTGTTGTGATTTGGCCACCAAAAGAAGTGCGCCCCCCAAAATTGGAGAATAGGGGTTCAACCACGTTGACTTCTTCATGGTAGATATCACAGAGTTCGGAAGTATCATATTTCATAGTCGTTTCATCTGGTTGCCAGAGGTGGACTAAGTATATCCCTTTATAGGGATTGCGGCAAAGGTCTTGGGATCAATGGAGTGGGCATTGACACCCAGAGCAGATGACTCTGGGTGCAGGAGGGGGTTACAGAATGAAACGGCTGAGGTCTTCGTCAGCAACCAGCACATCAAGATGCTTACTGACATAGTCTGCATCAATCGTTACTGTTTCACCTGAACGGTCACTCGCTTCAAACGAAATATCTTCTACCAGCTTCTCAAGCACGGTGTATAGACGACGTGCACCAATATTCTCGGTGGTCTCATTGACTTGCCATGCCGCTTCGGCAATTCGTCGAATACCATCTTCAGTAAACTCGATATTGACACCTTCGGTTTCCATTAAGGCCTTGTATTGTACCGTGACGGAAGCGGTAGGCTCAGTCAAGATACGTTCAAAGTCGTTAACGGTGAGCGCTTGTAATTCAACGCGAATCGGCAAACGACCCTGTAGCTCAGGAATCAGGTCGGAAGGGCTTGCGACTTGGAATGCACCTGAAGCAATGAACAAAATATGGTCAGTTTTTACAGTGCCGTGCTTAGTCGATACGGTACAACCTTCAACTAGCGGTAACAGGTCACGTTGTACCCCTTCGCGAGACACGTCAGGACCTGAAGCTTGTCCGCCACGTTTACAGATTTTATCGATTTCATCGATAAAGACGATACCATGCTGCTCGACCGCTTCAATCGCTTGCTGCTTCAGTTCTTCTGGGTTGACTAAGCGAGCGGCTTCTTCTTCAATCAGCAGTTTCATCGCATCTTTGATTTTAAGCTTCCGCGATTTCTGCTTTTGGTTGCCCATGTTCTGGAACATTGACTGTAACTGATTAGTCATCTCTTCCATGCCTGGGGGAGCCATGATCTCGACATCCATAGGAGAAGCGGCTAAATCGATCTCGATTTCTTTATCATCTAATTGACCTTCGCGTAATTTTTTACGGAAAGATTGACGTGTAGAGGAATCTTCTGGTGATCCTTCAGGCTGGCCCCAATTATTTTTGGCTGGGGGGATCAGCACATCGAGAATACGATCTTCAGCGTGTTCAACCGCGCGAGCTTTATTTTTCTCGATAGCCTGTGATCGAACCATTTTTACTGCAGCTTCAGTCAAGTCACGGATGATCGAATCAACTTCTTTACCGACATACCCGACTTCAGTGAATTTAGTGGCTTCAACTTTTATAAAAGGTGCATTAGCGAGTTTTGCGAGACGTCGTGCAATCTCGGTTTTACCCACGCCAGTAGGACCAATCATCAGGATATTTTTAGGCGTAACTTCGTGGCGCAACTCGTCATTAAGTTGCATACGACGCCAGCGATTACGTAATGCGATGGAGACAGCGCGTTTAGCGTTATCTTGGCCAATGATGAACCGGTTAAGTTCACTAACTATTTCGCGAGGAGTCATTTCAGACATAACTTACTCCTTATCCCCTGAGTTGAGTTCTTCGATCGTGAGATTGTGGTTGGTGTAGATACAGATATCACCAGCGATTTCTAACGCCTTTTCAGTAATCTCACGCGCATCAAGTTGTGTATTTTCGAGCATTGCACGAGCTGCTGCTTGGGCATAAGGGCCACCAGAACCAATTGCAATCAAATCGTTCTCTGGCTGGATAACATCGCCATTACCACTAATGATCAGTGAGGCATTTTCATCGGCGACAGCCAGTAATGCTTCCAGGCGACGTAGCATACGATCGGTACGCCAGTCTTTGGCCAGCTCAACAGCGGCTTTGACTAAGTGTCCTTGGTGCATTTCAAGCTTGCGCTCAAAAAGCTCGAAAAGTGTGAAGGCATCTGCGGTGCCTCCAGCAAAGCCAGCGATGACCTTGTCATTATAGAGGCGACGAACTTTTTTCACGTTGCCTTTCATGACGGTATTACCGAGCGTTGCCTGGCCATCACCGCCAATAACGACTTTGCCGTTACGTCGTATGCTTACTATCGTTGTCACGGGCTGCCCCTTAATTTCTTGAAATAAAAACTCCGCGACGAAGCGCGGAGTCACTTATTCAAACATATGGGGATGAGTTAAAAACTTTCAACCCCCAACGGAGAGAGTAATACAGTTAGTATGTCCAGAATTCTTTAACTGTTTAACTACAGCGTCGATTCTTGAACGTTGGTTATAGGGGCCGATAACCACACGGTTCCAACCACCACTGGTCGTAACACGACTTTCAAAACCTTCAAAGGCGAGCTTCGCACGGGTGGATTCGGCCTGTGCTGCACCTTTAAATGATCCACATTGAATTAACCAATGTTTAGTCGAGGTTTCGGTTGTGGCCGATGACGCTGTAGAGGTTGCAGGCGCCGACGTTGGGTTGGCCGGTTGGGGTGCTGGACTCGGCTTAGCTGCAGTGATTGGCGCACTTTGTTGTTTCTGTTTCTGTTGCTGCTGTTGTAGTTGCCGTTCCAGTTGTTGGCGTTGTTTTTGTTGTTCGCGATAAGCTTGCTGCTGACGGTCCTGTTGTAACCGTTTTTGCTGCTCAGCATAAGCTTGTTGCTGGCGATCATGCTGTAACTGAATTTGACGATTCTGTTCTTGTAACTCTCGGTTTACCGGTTGAGACGGGCGAGATTGATTCAGTTGCTGCTGTTGAGAGATGAACTGCTGTTCTTGTTGTTGGTACTTACGCTGTAAGGCTGCGTTTTGTTGTTGCTGACGGATAGTTTGCTGTTGCTGTTCTGGCGTTTGCTGGTTCCAAGGTACTTCACTCAGTTGCGTTGGCTGTTGGCGCATATCTTCAGCCATCTGTGCTAAAAGCTGACGTTGTTCGTCGGTCAGTTGTGTCGGTGATTTGACTTCGCCTCCGGCGGAGGGCTCGACAGGGCTAGGCACCGTTATTTGGCGGTTTTCTAATTCCTTAATGTATTTCCAACGCTCTTCTGGCTTTGGAGGAAGCCCATTGGTCGCTGTTTTGTGGGGAATAGCTTCTTTTTCCGCTTGTTTTTTATGGTGAGCGAGTAATGCTAATGTACCGACAAATAGGACCAGTACCGCCGCAGCGATGACAACAATCACTTTAGAAATACCAGAATTTGCCTTGGAATTTTTACGTCGGCTATTATTTTTTTTACGCTGCGTCGTCGATGAACGCCCACGTCCTACATAGTCTTTTTGTGCCACACCAGTACCGATATTATTTAAGCCAGCTAAAAGGCAAGATTGCCGGAAGAATTGATTAATAACAATTACTACTATGTTACTTAACCGAATGAAGTTTGACCAGTAAACTCTAGTTGAGATTTTTACTAGTTGGAGGTAAATATTAATCTTCAGGGCAATTAGCGTGTCGATTGGCGTAAAATAAGTTCTGTTGCCAAAAGATGAGAGCGAGTCGCTGGGCTTTTACCTTCCATCAGTGTGATTAATACAGTAAGAGCGGTTTTACCCTGTATTACCTTGGGTTGAGATACGGTGCTAAGAGGGGGATCGGCATATTGACTCTCTTCTATATCATCAAAGCCAATAATCGATAATTGTTTTGGTATCGCAACGCCAAGTTGTTTGGCTCTATACATTGCCCCTAAGGCCATCTTATCGTTATGGCAAAAAATTGCGTCGGGCGCGGGATTGAGATGAAAAAAACGGTCAATTGCAGCGATACCAGATACGAAAGAAAAGTCTCCTCGGGCTAAGTAGTAAGGATTGAGTGGAATATTATGCCGCTGTAAGGCTTGTAAGTAACCCTGGCGGCGATATTGGCAAACGGCTAATTCTTCGGGACCGGTTAAGCAAGCGATACGTTGATGCCCACGCATAATGAGATGTTTAACCGCCTCATAAGAGGCGGTTAAATTATCGATATGCACAGTAGGAAATGCGTGATCGGATGAGTATTCATTAATTACCACCATCGGGATAAGTGCTGATTTTTCACTATCGATGGGCGGTAGACCGACAAAAATTAGTCCGTCGTAACTTTCAACACCGCTACGAAACTGCGTGAAATAACGTTCTATGGATTGATGCGCGCAATCCAATAAGGTAATCAGGCAATATTGTTGGCTGGCATGAGTTTCAATGCCTCGAATGATATCGCAGTAAAAACTGTTGGTAATATCCGCGATAATCACTAGAACCCTTCGCCAATACGGTGTCGCTAGGCGAGGGAGGGGGGCATTTGATGAATAGCCCAACGTTTGTGCTGCCGATTCAACACGTAGCCTAGTTTTCGTTGAGACTTTTTCAGGAGCAGTGAACACCCGTGATACGGTTGCGGTGGATACGCCAGCGTATATCGCCACATCTTTCATCGTGGCTGAGGCAGGGTAAGATATCGATTTCAAAGCGTAACTCCTCAATGAACATTCATACTGGTCGATTGACTACTGAACGCTAATGTCCCCCTAGGTCCATAGCAGTTAAAGCCTAACAAACAGCACTAACTATTTGTTATCCAGCGATTAATATTCAGAGTTACTTCACAAGCTTTAAGGCTTAACTTTCCGTTGGGTCGATATCGAGTGACCATTTCACTTTCTTTTCGCCTGCTAGTGTTCCTATTAGCAGTAAACTTTGCGTTAAGAGTTGCTGTAGGCGCCCACGGGAAGGGCTTTGGACCACTAATTGCCAGCGCCAACGACCTTGTCGTTTAGCATGTAGCGCGGGGACAGGCCCAATAATCCAACAATCACTGTCTTTTAATGGGCTGGACTCAATTAGGGTGCGTAACTGCTGTAAAAAACGTTCGACTTGGTCGCTATCATGGTACTCAGCCCGGAAAATCGCCTGGCTTGAATAGGGAGGAAGTTGTAGTTGCTGCCGTAATTGAAGTGTTTCTGCAGCGAATTGAAAATAGCCCTTACTGAGTAAAGTTTGTAGTAAAGGATGCTCTGGTTGATGGGTTTGTAATAACACCTCTCCCTGCTTACCCGCTCGTCCAGCTCGTCCAGCGACCTGCACATAAAGTTGAGCAAAGTGTTCAGTGGCGCGAAAATCAGCGGAGAAAAGAGCGCCATCGACATCTAGCAATGCCACTAAGGTAACATCTGGAAAGTGATGGCCTTTGGCAAGCATTTGTGTGCCAATTAAGATCCGTGCTCCACCTTGATGAATTTGAGCAAGGTGTTGCTCAAGCATCCCTTTTTTACGTGTGGTATCGCGATCGATACGAGTGATAGGGGTATCAGTAAATAGATGCTGTAAATGTTCTTCGAGTTGCTCAGTGCCCAGTCCTGCAGGCATAAGGTGCGAAGAACCGCATTCGGGACATTGCCAAGGAATGGGTCGTTGGCTATCACAATGGTGACAGCGTAGGCTTCGCTGCTGTTGATGGTAAGTGTAGTAGTGATCGCAACGTTGACACTCTGCAAGCCATCCACAGTCATGGCAGAGTAGTGCGGGTGAGTATCCGCGACGATTCAGAAAGAGTAGAACTTGATTTCCGGCTTGCAGGTGGGTACGTATCTGGCGAATCAGTTGTGGTGATAACCCAGATTGTAAGGCGACGGACTTCAGGTCGATCAGCTGTTGTTGTGCGGTGGTGGCATTTCCCGCCCGGCGAGTAAGGTTAAGTTGACGGTACTTACCGATACGTACATTGTGCAGAGTCTCTAACGCTGGGGTGGCTGAGCCAAGAATAACGGGAATGTTTTCTTTATTTGCTCGTAACACTGCCAGATCCCGGGCGTGATAGCGCCAGCCATCCTGCTGTTTATAGGAACTATCATGCTCTTCATCAACAATGATGACTCCAGGCCTCGCCAAGGGTGTAAAAAGGGCAGAGCGTGTGCCGATAATAATGGCGACTTCACCGCGTTGACTTCTAAGCCAAACATTAAGGCGCTCGGTGTCGTTGAGCCCCGAGTGAATGACTTCCACTGGCGCGTTAAACCGTTCCCGAAAGCGCGCTATCGTTTGTGGCGTTAATCCTATTTCAGGCACTAAAACGAGAGCCTGTTTGCCTTGGGCAAGGATATTCTCGAGTACGCTCAGATACACTTCTGTTTTACCTGAACCCGTGATCCCTGCAAGTAACCATGGACTAAACTGCCCTGCCATACTGTGTATGGCACCGACCGCGGTAGCTTGTTCAGTCGTTAATTTTAGTCGTTCTCCGAGGACTTGAAATTGAGGATGCCAGTCTACGATTTCTTCATTCAATTCATAAAGGTCACACCATCCTTTTTTACGTAAGGCTTGTAGTGTGCTTTCAGAGAGATCTTGGGTAGTGACCGCTGAGCGTAATACCCCACCTTGTCGTAGTAGCATCATGGCTTGGCGCTGTTTTTCGGCTCGCTTAATTTCGCTTGGGTCAATGACTCGGCCCATTTCGGTTAGACGCCATTCATAGCGTGCCGGTTTGCTCGCGGGTTTGCCTTGACGTAGCAGCACGGGGATTGCATGAAAGAGAATTTCACCGAGTGGGTAGTGGTAATAACGGTTTGCCCAAGTAAGTAGTTCCCATAAAGATGGGGAATAGAGGCTGCCGCTATCGATAATTTCTTCAATGGGTTTTAGCTGCTCGACACTGAACTCGCTGCTTTCACTGTGTGCAACGACAATACCAATCATTTTTCGACGACCAAAAGTCACTCGCACGCGACAGCCTATTGCTGGGGCGTGGGATGTCTCAATGTTGTAATCGTAGAGTTTTGGTAGAGGAACTGGTAAAGCTACCTTAATGATGGTCATGCACTACCCATTGTTAATCAAGCGAAACAATGAGTGTACCGTTTCTTCAGTGGTGATTGAAATCGCCATTTGCATCTTGCTGTCTATTTTCTGTATAATATGACGCCTTCGTAAGACAGCGTAATTATTACGCGGCGAAGA
>Ga0157364_1000851_pt1 | contig 23544 bp, 29 predicted proteins | sample AttsexASBM2_FD_111476 | JGI IMG/M metagenome (GOLD analysis project Ga0157364, IMG submission 111476) | Fungus gardens microbial communities from leaf cutter ant in Ribeirão Preto, State of São Paulo, Brazil - Atta sexdens ASBM2 | ecosystem: Host-associated > Fungi > Mycelium > Unclassified ...
AGGAGCCTCTTCTTAATTAGAGTCCTATTTATACAAATGTCTCCTGGTCCATGCTACTACTATCTAACCCTGCCCTATAGTCCATGCTCCATCCTCATGTCTGCCTCACTTCTTACTCAAGGCTACTATGTGTACTCCATGTGCCCTGCCGTCATCTTCCAGACTATTCCACCATGTTCTAGGCTTGTGACGTCACATCATGTGACCTGTCATGTGACTTCCTTGTCACGTGCCTTCTTCATCGTCTTTCCAGGAAAATAAAGTAAAGAAAAAGAAAAGTAAAATCAGAAAAAATAAAAGAAAATAAAATAAAAATTGTTAGTATCCGAATACCCATAACACACATTTGTCGTTCTGTTGTTTATACTTGCCGTTAAAATGGATCCTTCCACTTCCATCATCATTGTGTTTACTTCTTCTACCAACTTCTTGATATCTTTTACCATTCTCTATATATCTATCATCATCTCCAACCCCTTCAATGTCTTGTGATATAATCTTGTCCAATCTTCTCTTTCCTTCTTCATGACTTGAGCCTGGTCCATGTTGTTTAGTTTTCTGGAGATGTATAGGTTTGGGGAAGTAGGAGCGGTGGTGTAGTTGTTATTGTTGTTGAAAAGTTGAGAAGACATTTTGTTTTGAGACTTCAAGTGAATGCTTTGAGCTGTTGAAATGAGATTTTACTCCCTCTCTTTATAGGTTTTGGCTCGAATACCTTGTCCAATAATCTTCTATTGCCTCTTTTGCATGAGGCAACCCTGTTTCTGCTATCTATTGGTCATGTTCATCTCTATATCCTTTCCAATGCACCAGGTATTATGTTCTTCTCCTGTGTTTTCTGTGCTTCCTGACTTCTTCTACTTCATATTCCTCTTCTTCATTAATAATCATTAGTAGAGGTGCTGGTTTCTCATGTTGTTCTTTGAACTTCGGCTCCACACATTGTGTCAGCAAGTCCTCATTGAAAATGTTATGAATTATCCATCCTTCTGGAAGTTCTAGTTGAAATACTTCTGAGCCAATGTCCTTTGAAATCCTAAAAGGCTCATATCTTTTATTATCCAACTTCTTTGAGGGTCGATTTGAATGGATATTCTTGTTCTCTAGCCACACATTTGTTATGGCAACCACTAGACACAAAGTCCAATAGCTACACAAGTGAGTAAAGCTCTTAGTAGGCAATCAAGTGGGGAAAATCACAAGAGAACTTGACAAGGAGTCTCTGCTAAATTAGAGTTCTATATATACAAAGTACACATGGTCCGTGCTACTAATAATTACACCTGCCCTTATATCCATGTTACAACCTCATGTCCACCTCATTCCCTACTTAAAGCTACCATGTTGTATACATGTACCCTAATATCATCTTTCCAGATCCTTTCTCCATGTTCTAGGCCTATGACATCACATCATGTGACCTGTCATGTGACTGCGGTGTCAAGTGCCTCTTCATCATCCAAAAGAAAAATAAAATAAAAGAAAAATAAAATAAAAGAAAAATAAAATCAATATAAAATCAGAAAAATAAAATAAAATAAAAATAAAATTGTTAGTGTTCAAGTGTCTCATAACAACATTGTCTCTGACCTTTAGTCCTTGAGGATTCCGCCTTTTCTTGTTGAATTGCTTCTTTATTCTTTTCTGTGCTTCTTCCATTGTCTTTGTTGTCTGTTCCCAACTCTTCTGTATTCCGATAAGGAATTCTTCTACTCATGGAATCTCTGTTTGAACCACAAGGTCTCCTTTCCATAGGTGCCTTCCAAAGTTTAGCTCAAACAGTGTTCTTCCAGTTACCACATGTTTCTTGTCATTGTACTAAAATTCCACTGCAGCTAGCCAGTTTGTCCAATTGTCTTGTTAGTAGTTCACATAATGTTATAGAAAAGTTCCTATCTCTTGGTTTATTCTTTCCATTTGACCATCTGTTTGGGGATGGTACACCGTCGATAGTTGTCTTTTTGTCCCTAATACCTTTGTAAATTCCTCCATAAATCTTGATGTAAATTGTAGTCCTTGATCGCTGAGAATCTTTTTTGGTACTCCATGTAGTTTCTAGATATCATTCCTGTTGATTTTTGCGATTTCTTCTGATAAAATATTCATTGTTGTCACTTTTAATTAAATCATCTTTGTAAATTGGTCTACAATGACAATGATTGCATCCATCCCATTAGACCTAGGTAAAGGTCCAATTATGTTGATGCTGATTTCTTGCTATAGTCCCTGTGGAATTTCCAATGGATGTAATTCCCCCGATTTCTTCTGGTGTTGGACTTTGTTCTGTTGACACCTAAAACACACTTGTACATATTTCTTGACATCTTCATTGAGTCCTGGCCACCAGTAGTTTCTCTTGATTAGTTCCAACATCTGTTGTTATCCTGGATGTCCTACATCCACCAAGTCATGATTTTCCTTTAGAATTTCTTTCCTTATTTTCTTGTTGTTCGGAACATAAACTCTTCCTTTCATATATACCATTCTGTTTTCTTCCCATGTTAATCCATCTTCTTTCTTCAACGCTTGGACCACTTTCTTTTCTCTGGTGTTATTTCTTCTGATTTCCTTGATTATATCACTTTCTTCCTCTGTTATTTTCCTTTTTATCATTGTAATTTCCACTGTTGTTCTCCTTGACCATAGTTCCTTCTTCAGAAGTTGAATGTCCTTGTTATCCTCTCTTGTATTCACTTGATCTTTTCTTGATAGGATATCTACCTTGGTGTTCGTCTTTTCTGGAATATGTTGTAATATGAAGTCATAGTCTTGTAACTTCAGATACCATCTTGCTTGTCTTCTGTTTAGTTTGTGAGGTTCTCAGAAATACTTTAGATTCTCATGGTCCATCCAGATTTCAAATGTTTCCAATACATCCAATAAATACTATCTCCACTTAGTCAGAGTTTCCACTATTGCCAGTAACTCTTTGTTGTAGATCTCATAATTTCCCTCTGCAGGTTGCATTGTTCTTGATAGAAATGCTATTGGTTTCCACTTCCCATCTTTTTCTTGGGATAGTACTCCTCTTATAGTATGACCTGAAGCATCTGTTTCCACTCTAAACTTTCCTTCTTTTCTTGATAACAAAAGGACTGGTTGACTCATTATTTTCCCTTTGAGCTCCTTGAATGCTTTCTGATGTTCTTTGCCCCATTTCCATTCCTTCTTGCCTTTTAATTCATTCAACGGTTTTGCTGTGTAGCTAAAGTTTTGGATAAAGTGTCAGTAGAAGTTTGCAAACCCAAGGAAACTTTCCACATCCTTGATTTTTGTCAGTGTCTTCCACTCCTTCACTGCTTTTATCTTTTTTTGTTCCATCTTGACCTGTCCCTTCCCTACTATGACTCCTAGGATAGGGATTTCCTCCATATTGAAGTCATATTTTGACCTTTTGAAACACAGATTGTATTTCTCTGCTATCTTCAAAAACCTGATCATTCTTTCTTCTAGTTCTTCCATGGTTTTTGCTAGTATTACGAAATCATCCATATAGTTTGCCAGTACTCCTTCATGTAGTAACTCTCGGAAGATACTGTTCATTATTCTTTGGAATGTTCTCAGTGAATTGCATAACTAGAAATACATGACCTGTGGCTCAAATAATTCTTTGTTGGTTAAGAATGCAGCTTTCCATTCATCTCCTTCCTTGATTCGAACATTGTTGTACCCCCAGATCAGGTCCAATTTATTGAAATACTTTGCCTCCTTGAGTTTGTCGATTACCTCTCCGATTAGAGGTAATGGCATCTTATCTTTTATCGTGACCTGATTGAGTTTCCTATAGTTTTGAACCAGCTGTAATGAACCATCTTTCTTCGGAATATAAAAACATGATGCTGCATATCTTGATTTTGATTCTACTATTAGTCTTGTCTTGAGTTGTTCATCTAACCATTGATTCAAGGCTTCTTCTTCCTTTAGTATCATCACATAGGCCTTTGCATTAAGTTCCTTTGGGGCTTCTTCTGTAAGATTGATTTCATGGTCCCATTCTCGTCTTTCTAGTAATTTTTCAAACTTCTTCTTGTTGAATAAGTGCATAAAAGGTCAAATGTACTCTGGTAAATCTTCTGGATTTGTCTTGTCTGGTTCTTTGCCAATTTCACCATTGTCCTGTTCTGTAGTGTCCGTGGTTTTTGTCCTTCTGGTTTTGAACCTAATATCCTCATGTTTCATTGTACAATGTCCTGGACATCTTGTAAACCTGATAGTGCCGTTTTTCCAATTTACTTCTGGGTTGTGTTTGACTAGCCAGTCATGACCCAAAAACATGTCTGTCCTATCTAAGTCCATTACAGCTGCTTCCAACTGTTCTTTGTGGCCATTGATTTCAATTTCTAGAGGTGCTACCCTAGTCACCTCTCTATTCTTCGTTCCGTCTGCATTAAAAACTTCAAATGAGAAGTTTATTGATTTTGTCTGGATCCTCTTGTCTTTGACTAGTTGTTTGTTGATCCCTGTGTATGTGCATCCAGAGTCTACCAATGCCTTGACCTTGAGCTTTTTTCCGTTCTTTGTTTTCACATCTGCTTACATGTTTAATTCCTGCTTTACTTTGCTGCTTCAGCAATTTGGAATAATGTATTTATTCTGGGAATTTACATAGGAGATCTCTTGTACCGTGCCTACTTGAGATCATCACCAAAACCCTACTCTTCTTTCTTGTCTTCATCATCATCTAATTCCTCCTGTATCTTTCGTTTCTTCATTGACTGTGTTGTTTTGCAGTCTTTTGCAATATGTCCTTCCTTTTCACATTTGAAACATTTCCTAGTTTCATGTTCTTTCTTCTTTGATTGGCATTCTTTTGCCATATATCTATATTTGTTGCAGTTGAAGCACTTAGGCTTCCCATCTTTAAAGTTCTTGTTGGACTTTCCAATGTCTATTGGTTGTTCTTGTTTACTATATGTTGTTCTGGTGCTTGTCTTGTAATCGTGGTGTCCCTCTGTAGACTCATACTCTTGTCCTACTAACATTATAGCCACCTCTTCCCAATCCTGGGTTCTGGTCTCTTTATCTAGCTCATCGAGCTTTCTCTGTGCGTAAATATCCACTACACATCCTCTGAGGCAAGCTAGGATTGCTGTGATCCTGTTGCTTTTGAGGAATAATCTCATTCCTCTTCACTAGTCTTCAAACTTCATTTGGTCACCATCAAACCATCTTGGGTCCGGCACTATGTTCTTTGGCATTCCTGCCTATATGTTCTTATTTGTTACTACTGCTGGTGTTGGTGTGTTCAACATTTCATCTGTTTCCATTTGTTTGTACTCACTTAAGGCTTCTTCTGTGATCTGTAAGGATCCTAGTCTTTCCGACAATACCTCGATATTGTTTGTTCTTCTGAAACTCGTCTTGGTTTCTTTTCGTAGTTTACACTACATGTGTTTCATTTTTGACAGGTAACTCTGTCTAATTTCGTCCATATGCACCTCTCTTGCAAGATGAGCTCATCAACGCTTTACCAAATGTTATGACCTTAAGCTAGAGCTCAGGTTATACTTAGGCAAAGACTTGAGAATGGATAAGAGATGTTAGAATTGGTAAAGCATAAAGACTACAGAGTAGTATCTACACTATATATACTGATATCCCATGAGGAAAGTGTTTATTGTACATAAGTCAAATAAGCTATAGTCCATGAGGCTAAAGCAAGGATATTGTATCTACTACATGAGGCGTAGCTGATCATGTCGTTATTACCCTTTGCCCAAGTCCATGCTGCATCCAGGAGGCATTGATCGTAACACTAGCTATATACCCAAAACAAGACTTCTTTAATACTATCTATATTAAAAAATCTGACTTTTTCCAACACATAGTTAATCTATGCTCAAAGTAGAATCAGACTAATGTAATTGGAGTAAGAACTAGTGAAAATAATTTCAAATCCATCATCCTTAACTCATTATTTTCTCTAGTATATAGGATTCTATAATTGTACTGATATATAACATATTGAAGACAAGCTACTTAGATGATCTCATTGCTAAACTATAGACACATATCAACTACCAAAATAGAAACTAGGCTGCTGTGAAGACTACATCAAACTTTAAGACAGTTGCTCTCCAAACCCAAACTTACTAGTTAATCTTTGCTTCAATTTCCAAAAGTACTACATCCAACAAGAAAAATAAACTGATCTGCTCAAACTGCAGTCACTGTCCTTACCTTAAAAAAAGACTGCTATTGGCCCAGAGGTAGAAAAACTTGCCAATTCCTCCCAAACTTCCATAAAGAAAAATGTCATAACTCAAATTCAAGTAATAGAACAAAAGATAACTTCTTATATTAAATAATATAAGAAAACTCAATGGAGTTCCAAGTACAAACTAGTCTATCTTATATGCTTCAGACTATGGTCTGTGTACACACTACTACTAACCTATTCTAATATCTATACACTTTCTATAAGACTAACATATTGTTGCTATGCTATATAACATCATCTATTCTAAAATCTTCTATAACTTTCTCTGTGTTATGTGATTGTGTGACCTGTGACTGTGACATATGTCACAATTCCATCATGCTTTGTAACTTGTATGATATATTATATGTGATATTATATCAAATCCTTTACCTAATATTTAAAATAAAGTAAACTAAAAATGAAAACTAAAAATAAAATAAATAAAAAATAAAAAATAAAAAATAAAATGTTGACACTACTGAAGCAACTAAGTCAATCCCTACCACTACTACTCAAAACTATAATATATATACTATTATATTTTCTGCTTTGTTCAAAATTGATAATATGCTCTTAGGAAAAAACAACAGTCACTTACCTGTACTAGATAATAGCCTAGTATACTGTACTCTAACAGAAGATTCTCACATTTTAATATCATTATTAAATAGAAGTAGCTATTCTAGTATACATATATCTACAATATTTGACTCTAGTGCATCTTATTACTATTTCACAAATAAGATAACATAACTTTAAGTCATATATGATATACTATAAACCTTAGTTTGAAGTCTTAGTAGAAAAGAATGCAAAATTCAGAATCTTAGAGGAGAGTACTGTTGTTATTAAAAGCTGGATAAATAATGGAAGACTTGTCAGTGTAATATTAGGATGAGTTCTCTACTGCCCAGATCTCACAGCCAACCTGATATTTATCTTGTAACTATCAAACTCAGAGATTATCATATAATTTATAAAGAATCATATAAATCTGTTCAATACAAACGGTATTCTATTCTTGAATGGAACATATATCTGTCAGAATCATGAATGATAGACTTGGTTTTTATTTATTGTCTTTCTCCTTTTATTTTTCTTTTCTATTTTTCCTTTTATTTTATTTAGGTTTTCACTTTTAATTTTAGACTTAAATAAAGAGTATGATATTATATTATGTGTGATTGTTACAATTTACAAATCATGATGGATGTGTGACACTTGTCACAGGGTGGTCACATATGTCACAGTCACAGGTCACATGATCATGTGATACAGAAAAGAATGTAGAAGGTTCTAGAATAGATAATATTATATAGCATAGCAACAATATGTTGGCCTTATAGAATACACATAAACTTTATGATAGGTTAGTTATAGTGTGTGCACAGACTATAGTCTGTAGTATATAAGATAAATTAGTTTGTACTTATAACTCTATTAAGTTCTTTTGTGTTACTTAATATAAGAGTATGCTTTTATCTTATCTTTGAAAATTAAGTCATAACAGTATTGGAGAAATATATCAACTGTTAGAAAATAGCCTATTTAACATACTAGTAATGAAATCAAAATCAAAAAAGATTGTGGTAGCAATAGATGTATAATACAAAGGGCTGGAATATATTAGTAAGAAAACTATAATATCAGAGTTAAAAACAATAAACTTTATTTATTTTTATTTTGTGTTTCATTTGATTTAATTTTCTATTTATTTTCTTATTTTAGACTTAGAGTTAGAAGTTAGCTATTATGATTAATACCTTATATTTTTAGCATGGACTAGGGTACAGGGTGATAATGATATAATCAGCTGCACCAAAATAGTCTCAGTTAGTGCCTCATGTAGTAGGTGCTGTATCCTTGCTCTTTTCTCATGTCTTATGTTATGGTTACCTTATATATTGTATATCATCTTCTTGTTGCTCTTTCATATATATATAGCATAGATATACTCTTATATCCTTATGCTTTACTAATTGCATCTTTCCCTATTCTATTCTCAAGTCTTTGCCTAAGTTGCAACCTGAGCTTAGCCTAAGGTTGTAACATTTGGTAAAACATTAATGAGCTTACCTTACAAAAGGAGAGATACATAGTGGTTAGTCCATAGACAATTAGGCAAAGTTACTGCCAGAAGACAAATAAAACATGTATGGTATAAACCATGAAGAAGACAAGATGAGTTCATACAGAACAAATAATATAGAAGCACTATTAGAGAGACTAGGATCATTGAAGATCACAAATGAAGTCTCAGAAGAAACAAGTGAATGATCAGACAAAGAAATGTCTATAGTACCAACACCAGCAAATGAGAACATACAGACTACAATACCTAAGAGTATAGTCCCAGACCTAGAATGGTTTGATAGGACCAAACAAAATTTGAAGACTGGTAGAGAGAAATTAGACTATTCCTTAAGAGTAACAGTGTCATAGAGACCGATGATAGGATCATAGCAATTCTAGCATGCCTCAGAAGAAGTGTAGCAGGCATATATGCACAGAGAAAACTCAATGAGCTAGACAAAAAACTAGAAATCCAGGATTGGAATGATTTTGTCAAGAAAATCAAGACAACATTCAGTAACAAGACAAAGGCAGCAGATGCTGAGTGGAAGATAAAGTCTTTCAAACAAGGAAAACAAAACACAGTGTTACAATTAAATGTCTCATACATTCAGCATGGACTAGGGTACAGGGTGATAACAATATGATCAGCTGTGCCAAAGTAATCTCAGTCAGTGCCTCATGTAGTAGATGTTGTGTCCTTGTTTTATCCTCATGTTTTATGACTTGATTGCCTTGTGTACGATAGACCTTTTCCTCATTGTTACTTTGTATATATAGTGTAGGTGTATTCCTATATCCTTATACTTTACCAATTGAACAATTTTCTTTTCTTACTCTCAAGCCTTTATCTAAGTGCAACCTGAGCTCCAAGCCAAGATCATAACACACAGCAAACTTTATGATTGAATTTGAAGCCTTAGCTATGAAGGTAGATATGGACAACTTGCATGTAATATTTTTGCTAAAGAAGAACATACAACAGGACATTATCAAGACAATACTGAGATACCCACCCATTGTGGCACCAGAGTCACTCAAAAAGTGGAAGGTAGTGATTATCTCAGTATAACAAGAATACAAGTCCACAGAAGGATGACATGACTATAAAATAGAAATGGAAACAATATACAGAGGAAAAGGACAACCTATAGATATAGTGAAGTCCAATGACAACTTCAAAGACAGGAAGCCAAAGTGCTTCAACTGCAACAAATATGGCCACATGGCTAAAGAATGTTAGAAGAAGAAAGAGGAGGAAACAAGGAAATATTTCAAATGTGACAAAGAAGAGCACATTGGAAAGAACTGTAAAGGGAAGCAGTCAATGAAGAAATGAAAAGTTCAGGAAGAATCAGTCAATAAAGACAACAAAAAAGATGATAAGAAGAAGAGTTTTGGTGAAAATCTCAAGTAGACATGATATAAGAGATCTCTGTAAAATCTCAGAATAAATATATTATTCCTAACCAATAGAGTAATTCTGAGAAGAAATTAAATGTATGAGCAAACATCAAGACAAAGAATGGGAAGAATCTCAAAGCCAAGACATTAGTTGATTCAGGATGCACATACATAGAAATTGACAAACAGTTAGTCAAGGATAAGAGAATTCAAACAAAACCAATCAATTTCTCATTTGAAGTTTTTAATGCAGATGGAACAAAGAATGGAGAGGTAACCAGGATAGCACCTTTAGAAATTGAAATTAACAGACACAAAGAGCAGCTAGAAGCTGCAGTAACAGATCTAAATTGTCAAGGTCACAAATGGTGGACTTAGTTTTTCTTTATTTTACTTTTTTTTTTATTTTTATTTTCTTTTCAATTTGTTTTTCTATTTTCTATTTTTAGAACAACTAGGGTTAGGGTTGACCGGTCACACTGTCACATCAGTCACAATCTGATGGCATAGTCATAAGACAGATCACAGGACTTGGGAGAATTTAGTAGAAGATTCGAGAACAAATGACATCACACAACATGGACACCACATGTTGGCCTTATGAACTACACATGGTTGTTTAAGGTAGGGTGCATAGTAGTTAGCATGGACCATTTGTAGAGCTATATAAAGTAGACTAGTTTGTAGAAGAGTTCTCTATCGAGTTCTCTTGTGTTACTCAATACAAGAGTTGTTCTATCGTCCAACCCTAAGGATCTTAGTCCATAACATAAATGGCATAAACATGTTTTTGGGACATGATTGGCTAGTCAAGCACAATCCAGAAGTCAATTGGAAAAATAGAACAATACAATTTACAAGGTGTCCAGGATCTTGTAAGATAAAACACCAGGACATAGAGTTCAAAACCAGAAGGATACAGACTACAGAAAACAAAGAACAAGACAACAGAAAAATTGGAAAGGAACCTGATGCAACAAATCTAGAGGATTTACCAGATTATATTTGACCATTCACCCATTTGTTCAACAAAAAGAAATTCAAGAAATTGCCAAAACAATAGAAATAGGATCATAAAATAAACCTCACAGAAGAAACACCCAGGGAACTAAATGCAAAAGCCTATGCAATGACATTGAAAGAAGAAGAAGCTTTTAATCAGTGGTTGGATGAACAACTAAAAGCTAGGTTGATAGTAGAATTAAAATCAAGATATGTAGCCCCATGTTTTTATATTCCAAAGAAGAATGGTTCACTATGGCTAGTTCAAGATTACAGGAAGCTCAATCAAGTCACCATCAAGGACAAAATGCTACTCCTATTAATAGGAGAAGTCATCGACAAACTAAAGGAAGCAAAGTACTTTAATAAACTTGATCTTATTTGGGGATACAATAATGTATAGATAAAAGATGATGATGAATGTAAAGTGGCTTTCTTGATGGACAAGGGATTATTTGAACCACAGGTTATGTATCTTGGACTGTGTAACTCACTGGGAACATTCCAAAGGATGATGAATAGCATATTCTGGAAGCTGTTACATGAAGGAGTATTGGTGAATTATATGGACAATTTTGTAATACCAGCTAAGACAATGAAGGAATTAAAAGAAAGAACAATTCAATTTTTGAAGATTGCAGAGAAGCACAACTTATATTTCAAAAGATCCAAGTGTGACCTCAATATGAAGGAAATCCCAATACTTGGAGTAGTCATTGGAAAGGGACAAGTTCAAATGGAATAAGACAAGATAAAAGTGGTCAAGAAGTGAAAGACACCAACAAAAATCAAAGAAGTAGAAAGCTTCCTAGGATTTGCAAATTTCTACAGGAGGTTCATCTAGAACTTCAGTCATATGGCAAAACCATTGAATGAGTTGAAAGGAAAGAAAGAATGGACATGGATAGAGGAACACTGATGGGCATTTGAGGAATTAAAGGAAAAGATAACAAGTCAACCTGTACTCTCCCTTCCAAAAAGAGAAGGTAAATTCAGGGTAGAAATGGATGCCTCAGGACATGCTATAGAAGGAGTACTATTATAAGAACAAGAAGGAAAGTGAAAACTGATAGCATTCTTATCCAGAATGATACAACCAGAGGAAAGAAATTATAAGATATATGACAAAGAATTACTAGCCATTGTGGAAGCTCTAACTAAGTGGAAACAATACTTATTGGACATTACAGAAAAGTTTGAAGTCTGAATAGACCACAAAAATCTCAAGTATTTCAGAGAACCTCAAAAGTTGAATAGACAACAAGCTAGATAGTATCTGAAGTTACAAGACTATGACTTCATGCTGTGACATATACCAGGGAAAACAAATACCAGGGAAAACAAATACAAAGGCAGACATCTTGTTGAAGAAAGACCAAGTAAATACACAAGATGACAACAAGAACATAAAAATGTTGAAAGAAGAATTATGGACAAGGAGAACAACAGCTGAAATAACTATATTGTGAAGGAACACAATAAAAGACTCAAGTTTATTAGAAGAAATACGAAAAAACTAGAGAACATGAAGTAGAATAAGAACTGAAAAAGGAAAATAGTCTAGCTTGGGAACAAGATGGAATCATATACATGGACAGACAAATTTACATTCCAAATAATAAAAAGATTAGGGAACAAATTTTGTAGGAAAACCACAATCCTGTAGACATAGGCCATCCAGGACAACAGAAAATGTTGGAATTGGTCAAAAGAAACTACTGGTGGCTAGAGATTAAATAAAACATCAAAAAATATATTCAGAGATGTATTAAATCCAACAGAACAAAGTCCAACATCAAAAGAAACCAGGAGAGCTTCGTCTGCTTAATATACCACAAGGACCATGGCAAGAAATTAGCATCAACATAATTGGACCATTACCCAAGTTAAATGGAATGGATGCTATTGTGGTAATAGTAGATAGGTTCACAAAAATAATTTGACTAAAGGCAATGACTACCAACATATCTTCAGAAGGAATAGCAAAAATTTACAGAGATGAGATCTGGAAACTTTATGGAATACCAAGAAAAATCCTTAGCAACAAAGGACCTTAATTTGCATCAAAATTTATAGAAGAATTGACAAAAGCATTAGAAACCAAGAGAATGCTTTCAACAGCATATCATCCTCAAACAAACAGTCAAACAGAGAGGACCAACCAAGAGATAGGGACCTTCTTATAGCACTATGTCAATTACAAACAAGACAATTGAACAGAATTAATAGTAGCAGCCAAGTTTTACTACAACAATAAAAAACATGCAACAATGGGCCAAATACCATTTATCTTAATCTTTGGAAGACATCTATAGAAAGAGAACTTGGAGGTACAAACAGAGATTCCTAAATTGGAAGAATTCCTAATAGGATTAAAAAGAAGCTGGGAGAAAACCACAAAAGCTATAGAAGCAGCATAAGAAACAATAAAGAAGCAGTTTGACAGGAAATAAAGAAACCCTCAAGGGTTGAAGGTTGGAGACAATGTGTGGTTGGAAAGCAAGAATATCCATTTGAACAGACCCTCAAAGAAGCTAGACCAAAAAAGATACAAATCTTTTAGGATCTCAAAGGACATTGGTCTAGGAGTGTTTCAGCTTAAACTTCTGGAAGGATGGATGATTCATAATGTGTTCAATGAAGACCTACTAACAAGGTGCAGGAAACCACATTTCAAAGGACAACACATGAAACTAGCACCTCCATGTTATGACTTAGACCCAAGGGTTAAGATGAAAGACCACTCTCATATTGAGTAACACAGGAGAACTCAATAGAGAACTCCATACAGAAACATCTACCTTATATACTAAACTACAATAGCCCATGTTACTACTTTTCTAGCCTATCCTAAAGGCTATGTATTTGCCTTAAGGCCAACATGTGTACTATATATCATTATAACATCATCTATCTATATTGTTCCCTTGCATCACATGAGCATGTGACTTCTGTGACCATGTCATATGACCTGTGATGGTGTCCTACTTTGTCTTCTTCATCTTCTACTCCACCATAAAAAATAAGAGAAAATAAAGGGAAAATGAAAGAAAATAAAATAGAAACCAAGTCCATCGTCTTCAATTCTGACATCAACTTCCATTTTTGCCAACACCTTTCCAACTTCTTTAAATATTTATTCTTCAACTTCCTATTGTTTCATCCAAACAACATCTTTGTCATATACTTCACTAGTAGTTTACTTCTTCTGAATTTATCTGCCTCTGGGTTCAACTTTACCTTCTATCTTTCTTCTATTGTTATGATTCAATGCTCAAAGTGTTAAGCAAAGAACTAACTCTTGTATTGAGTAATACAAGAGAACTCAATAGAGTTCCTAGTACAAAGTAGTCTACCTTATATATACTATTACTCATGGTCCGTGCTCACTACTGTGCACCCTACCCTAATGACCATGTGTATAACATGAGGCCAACATGTGTTGTCCATGTTGTATGACGTCACTTTATTCTAGAACCTTCTACTCCTTTCCTCTATGTCCCGTAATCAGTCTTATGACTATGCTATTAAGTTGTGACTGATGTGACAGCATGACCGATCAACCCTAACCCAAGTTGTTCTAAAAATAGAAAATAAAATAAAAGAAAAATGAAAAGAAAACTAAAATACAAAAGAAAAATAAAAATCAAGTCTACTGTCAACAATCTTGACATTTATCCCCTCTTGTTTTCTGACTTCTGCACTCATCCTCCCTTTAAATTTGTCTACTAATTCTCTTGTATTTTTTAAATCTTTCTCCTTTTCCCATGTATTGTTTTTTGCTGTAAACTCCTTTCTGTTATGGAACGCTTTGAGCACTGACAATTTTATTTTATTTTATTTTATTTTATTTTTCTGAGTTTACTTTTCTTTTTCTTTTCTTTTTATTTTGAAGGATGATGAAGAAGCATGTGACAATTAAGTCACATGACAGATCACATGACATGATATTACAAGCCTAGAACATGATGGAAGGGTCTGGAAGATGACGTCAGGACACATGGAATACACATGGTGGTCTTGAATAGAATATGAGGCAGGAATGAGAACAAAGCATGGATATTAGGGTAGGGTTAAATATTAGTAGCACAGACCAAGCATGTTTTGTATATATAGGACTCTAATTTAGCAGAGACTCCTTGTCGAGTTCTCTTGTGAAATTCCCACATTATAACTCTACTGAGAGATTTACTCATTAGTGAGATTATTTGTCATTGTGATAAGTGGTTGCCACAACACTTTCAGCATACTAAATATTTTTCTATCCCCCATATCTTCCTTTTATTCAATATCTTCTCAACTTTTCATTCCTCTACTCCTTCCACTTCTACTGGTTTCAGTTCTTTCACCCTCTGTCCCTTTACTGGTTCTCTATATCTCACCACTCTACTAACATTTACCACTGGATGAATTCTCATTAAGCCTGGTAGCTTCAATTTCACCGCATTTTTCAACATTACTTCCTCTATCTCATATAACCCCACATATCTCTCTGTCAACTTCTTTGTTGGTCTTTCTTTGAATATTAAGTCTTTTGTACTTAGTATCACTTTCTCTCCCTTCTTTCACTCCTCTACTTCTCATCTTCCTCTATCTGCCTGTTGCTTCATCTCATCCTGTGCTTTTCTTAATACTGCTTCTGCTTCCTTCTGCACTTTTCTCATTTTCTTTACAAACTCTATTGCTTTCTCTACTTTGTCCTTCCTCCTAATGTTTGCTCCCATTCATAACTCTCTTCCATAGTTTGCTATGAAAGACAAAACCTTTGTTGCCATATGAACCTTGTTGTTCACTGCAAACTCTGCCATTGCTAACCACTCTGGCCAATCTCTCTGTCTATGCTCTGTAAAGAACTGCAAGTATTGCTCCAACTCTTGGTTCATCTGTTCCATTTGTTCATCTTTTTGTGGGTGAAACACTGTTGACAATCTCATCTCTATTCCCAATATCTTGTTCAACTGTTTTATCAAATCTGCCACAAACTGTGGGCTTCTATCACTTATCACACTCTCTGGTAATTCATGTAACTTCCATATATTATCTCTGAACAATCTAGCCAACCCCTCTGCTGTTGTCTCTTCTGCAGTTGCCAAAAAATGTACTATTTTTGACAACCTATCATATACCACCAATATTGCATCTTTCCTTGCTACTAATAGTAACTTTGTAATAAAGTCTACCATTAAATGCATCTACACCTTCTTTGGTACTTTATTCATCATCAACTTTCCTGCTGGTGCTTCCATTCTATCTTTCATTCTTTGACATGTGTCACATCCTTCCACATATTTTCCAACATCTTTTGTTACTCCTGGCCACCAGTAGTTTCTCGTCACCAGCTCTGTTGTCTTCTATCTCTCTGTTTGTCCTGCTGCCGATGTATTGTAATGTAACCAGATTATTTCCATTCTCAATTCTTTATCCTTCAGTACATATACCTTTCCTTCCTTTAACACCAAATCTCCTTCCATCTGCCATTCATCTCCTTGTACTACCTTAACTCCTGTCTTCTTCATCCTGTCTTCTTCATCTCTTCTACTACTCTAACTACTTCTTTGTCCTTATCCCTCACTTTTTTTATCTTTTCTACTATCTCTACCTCTGGTCCTTCTATTATTACTTCTTGTAAACTATGTACCCAACAGTCTTTTATGAATACTTGATTTTCATTATCTTGTTCTACTCCTACTTTCTAGTCCGGTCTCCTGCTAAGTCCATCCGCCTTCTCCATTTTTGTGCCTAAGACATACTTTAAAGTAAAGTCAAATCTAGACAGGTACAATGCCCAACAAGCTTGTCTTTGGTTCAACTTCTGTGCTTTCATAAAATATTTCAAGTTCTTATAATCTGTCCAGATCTTGAACTTGAATTTAGCACCTTCCAACAAGTGCCTCCAGTTTTCTAATCCTCTTATAACTGCCAACATCTTCTTATCATGTATTTCATAGTTTCTTTCTATTTCATTCAACAACTTCAATAAATAGGCCACTGGCCTCCACCTTCCATTCTCACATTCTATAGATAAAACCCCTCCCATTGTGTAATCCGATACATCTACTTCTATCTTCATTTTTTGTCTAAGTCTAGTACTGCTAACACTGGTTCCCTGGTAAAATTTTCTTTTAGCTCCTTGAACGCTCTTTTCTGTCTCTCCATCCATTCCCACTTCTGATTTTTCTTCACCATATTATGCAGTGGTCTAGCTATGAATGCAAAGCCTTGAATGAATCAACAATAATAATTTGCTAATCCTAAAAACTTTTGAATGTCTTTGACACACTTTGGTGTTGGCTAATTCAGTACACTGTTATGATGCATATGAGGACTAACATTTTTCTTTTCCTTTATCTATTTTTCTTGATTTTATATTTCTTTTTCTTTGAAATTCTTTTTTTTATTGACAATGAAGAGGCACATGACTGCAGTCACATGAATTGTCACATGATGTGAGGTCATAGGCCTAGAGCAGACTAGAGCAGGCTAGAAGAGTCTAGATGAATGATGTCAAGGAGCATGTTAAATGCATGGTTACTATATGGTGTACATATGGTACACTCATGGACGACGCATAGACATTAGAGCAGGAGTAATTATTAGCAGCACAGACCATGTGTAACTTATATAAATAGAATAGCAATCCAGCAGAAACTCTTTGTTGAGTTCTCTTGTAATCCCCACTTGATATCCTACTGAGAGATTTATTACTTGTGTTGCTATTAGTCTTTATGACTAGTGGTTGCCACAACATACACCTTTCACTTTCTCTGCTTCCATCTTAATTCCCTCTAGTCCAATCACTACTCCTAAGAATCCTACCTCTCTTACTTTCTACTTACATTTTTCTAGTTTTATGTATAAGTCATTTTCTTTCAACCTTTTTATAACTTCTGCTACCATCTCATTATGTTCTTCTTCATCTTCCATCCCTACTATTACATCATCAATAAAAGCCACTACCTTCCCTGTATTTATCAAGTCTCTTAGTAACTTATTTATTATAGTCTGGAATGTGGCTGGTGAGTTTGTTAATCTAAAGAACATGACAGTGGGTTCGAACAATCCCTCTGGGGTTGTGAAGGCTGCCTTCCACTCATCTCCCTCCTTTATTCTCATATTATTGTAACCCCACCTCAAATCTATCTCTGTAAACACTTTCTTGATTTCAATATTCTCGATTACATCTGAAATAAGTGGCAAGGGATAGATGTTCTTTATTGTCTACTTATTGAGATATTGATAGTCTTGTACCATTCTCTTCCTCCCATCCTTCTTTCCTACAAAAAACACTGGTGCCATTTGAGGTAACTTTGAAGGTCTAATATACTCCTTTCTCAACTGTTCCTCTATAAACTTATGCACCTCTCTCCTTTCTTCTCTTGACAAAGGGTACACCTTTCCCTTCCTTGGCACAAACCCTTCTCTTATATCTATTGCATAATCCTATATCTTTCTTGTGGGCATTCATTCTGACTGTTTCTTACCAAAAACTTTAATCTACTTATGAAATCTCTCTGGGACTAGTCTTTTTGCTTCTTCTTCTGACTTTGTCGCTTCTTCTTCCTCATCCTAAATCTCCCACTTTTCCACTATCCATTTTACTTCTATCATCCTTCCTTTTCTCAGTTTTCTCCTTCTCTTTCCTTCCTCTTTTCTTTGTTCTTTTTTTTCTCATTTCTTTCCCTCTTCTTCCTTTTTTTCCTCTTCCCTCTGCTTCTGCTATCCTGACTTCCCTTGCTTTGGTCTCCACTGCTTCCCACACTCCTTTGGTCTCTACTGCTTCCCACACTCCTCTGGACACCTTGTCATCTTTACTTCCCCTATCTTCTAATCAATTTTAAGGTTGTGACATGCAAGCCATGGTATTCCCAAAATTATGTTCCACTTCTGTTCTCTGATTACATCAATCTCCATCCTCTCCCTATGGCTCTAGTAATAGATATTGACTTCCACTGTATTTTATATTAGTCCTTCCTTGTCAAATATCCCATCCATGTTCCTTACATATATTGGGTTTTTTATTTTTTTCAACTTGAACCTCTGCTTCCTTGAAAATTCAGAGCTCATTACCAATCCTGTCACTCCACTATCCAATAGTGCCTCTACCATTACTCCTTCTTGTGTATCAATTCTTTCTAGCCCAATTTTCACCATGACTTCTCTTAGCAGGTTCCCATCATTTAGATTGCAACAGGATGTATTATTCACTACTCTACTAAGTACTGTGAATCTGTTATTATTGAGATCTAATCAAGGACTATTAGATCTCTCTCTCCCCATTTAAATTGCTTTGTCCATTGTTACAAGTGTCCTCATATTCCATCCTTCTCCTCTGGCCTATACTTTGTCTCCTACAATTCTGTGCTAGATGGCTGAATCCTCCACAGCTATAACAATTCCTTCCTCTATCTACTTCCATAGCATAGGGGTCCCTCCTTGGTGACCCTATTCTCTACCTCTACTCTTAGTTCCTTATTATTACTGTGTTTGTCCTTTTCACTCCTTCTATCAGAGCTAGTTCCATAGCCCTTTGTTGAGACATCTCTTGCCTCCTTGGCCACACTTAAGGCCATGGCATCTGTTGTCTAAATGCCTCTTGTTGTCTAGGGGCTAGTACCTCCTGTTCCTGTCTTTCCCTCAATCTCTTTTCTTCCCTCTTACTCTCTCTCCAATTCCTGTCTAGGGCAATTACCCTGTTATACCACTGCTCAATTGAGCCTGGCTGCCATTGTATCCTTATGCTTTACCAATTGCATCTTCCCCTATTCTATTCTCAAGTCTTTGCCTAAGTTGTAACCTGAACTTAGCCTAAGGTTGTAACATTAGCATAACATCATATATAACTATCACAAACTATCACATATCCATCACATATCACAGTCACACAATCATATATTATACAAAATAGGTTAGATAAGATGTGAGATTCTTATACAGACTAACTAGCTAGCATATATAAGATAGATACTTTATACTTGAAACTCCATTGAGTTTTCTTGTATTAACCCTAATACAAGGTTCCTTTCTGTACTTAACACTTTGAGTCTTGAATTGTAATATTTTGACTCCATTTTTTGTCTTGACAAATCATCTGTTTGTTAGATGTAGTTTACATCTCATTATTTACATCTCATTATCCAAGATCTGGAAGTGATGATATATCTTGCCACCTTCCAGTGAGTTTCCACCTTCTAAGTCCTCAGTTTCCAATCTGAAATATGTGACCAGTATGACTTATAGAGATATAGCACATAAGCTGAAGCTAAAAATTGTTCTACTCTATCTTCTGTGTTCTCAGATAACACAAATCACTTAATTCTGGACTTTTGATATGCCACTTCCAGATCTTGAATAATGAGATGTAAACTGCATCTAACAAACAGATGATTTGTCAAGACAAAAAATGGAGTCAAAATATTACAATTCAAGACTCAAAGTGTTAAGTACAGAAAGGAACCTTGTATTAGGGTTAATACAAGAAAACTAAATGGAGTTCCAAGTACAAAGTATCTATCTTATATATGTTAGACTACTAGTCTGTACTATACTAACCTTAGTCTACTCTAAAGGCTATGCATATTATATGTTATTGATATGTAAGACAACATCATTGTTCTGGAACCTTCTATATTCTTTTTGTGTGACATGTGACTTATGTGTGATGTCACATTAACCCCCAACCCTAAGTTCAAAATAAGAAAATAAAATAAAATTGAAGATTGAAAAGTAAAAATAAATAAAGTTTACTGTTTTCAATTCTGACATAGAAGTATTGGAAGGAATACTATGTGGATAGGCAACCTTAGCTTCAATAAAATCTGGTTTGAACTCATTGTATAGTTGTATTTTAAAAGAAAGAGAGTTTAAGTGTACTTAAAGTAAGTATAGCACAATCTAAGTTGATTATTAGTGTTACAAACTTCATTCAACTTGTATTTCTACAACTAGTAGACCAATTCTCACAAACCAAGTTGTACTTTAAAGCCCCAAATGAGGGTTATTCATATATATGTGAAATGTACAAAAGTGACAACAGATTACTGAAATATTAGACCATTAGTAACAACAAGTTTTATTGGTTATTATCTTATGAATAACTAAACAGATTCCTATAATCAATGTTGCATTGGAAAGTGCTCATCAAACCATCTCTAATGATATATTATACATCATATAGAGATTGGTATTCATAAAGATACAAGCATATCAATATAGTAATATTATTGGTTATCTTCTAAAATTAGCCTAGCATCTACTATGATAGATGACAGCCCTATCAGGTATGATTTTTGATCATGTGATGGAAATAGCTTGTGTACAAACCATCACTATTTTGTATAAATATTTCTATATCTAAGGATTAGACCTTAGACTTAACAACTATTTATTAATTTTCATCTTTTCATCATTAACATCTGTATTGATTATCACCATTATTGACATCATTATTGAACTTCTAAATCTCTTCTAAATCTCTGAGAGTGTACTCAAGGTTCAGATATTACAAATAAGTAAGTAGTTCATTTTGTAATATATATATTATCTGAGAACATAGAAGATAGAGGTTAGAACAATCTTTGGCTTCAGCTTATGTGCTGTTCCTCTACAAATCATACTAGTTGCATATTTTGGAAGAGAACCTAGAGAGATTGAGACTACTAGGAGATAACAAGATATATCATTGCTAATACTGAAAATTAATGCTAGTTTTGGTCAATTTTCAAAATAAACTATCACAGTGTAGACTACCAGTTTATATACTAGATATACTATTTAGAATAGTTATCTGGAATAAAAACTGCTAAGTAAGTTACTCTAGTTACTAGTGATCCTTAGATGTCAGAAAATAGAGGTCTATAGAGTTAGTAAGAGTCTAGTAAGGATATCCAAAGTAAAATAGAGAGATGTTATCTGTACCAGAAGAGATTAGAAAGTGTGGATGAGAGAGGAGGCATTATCCATGGGTTAGAATAAATAGCTAGAATAGAATATAATACTACTCTAAATACTATAAGTTATATATATAAGAGTTATCTTATTAAAAAATATATAACATCACTTTTCTTTTGTATTATATGGTGTTATGTCTGTGACTGTGACATGTGTGACCTACTTGTAACAGTTGTGACATTTATGTATGATATCATATTTTCTCCTTTTTACTAAGTCTAAAATAAAAAGAAAAAAAAAAGAAAAAAAGAAAAGTCAAAGGAGAAACTTAAATAATAGAAGAAAAGCAGAAAAGGAACAAGTTCACTGTTCTTGAATTTGACAGTTTACACAAGAATAGGATTTCTAGTATAGAGTATTTACCTTATATATGCTAGCTAGTGATCTTTACAAGACTAATACTAATCTACCCTAAAGACTATATATTATCTATAAGATCAATATGTGGTAAACATGCTGTATGACATCATTGTTCCAGAATCTTCTATGTTCTTTCATATGTTATATGATTATATAACTATAACTGTAATATATGTGACTGATATGTAACAGTTGTGACAGTCATGTGTAATGTCATGCTAAGCCCTAACCCTAAGTCCCAATAAAATAGAATCCACCATCTTCACATCCCTCAGCAGGAAGCTGGTCCTTATTGTAACATTTAGCTCTGACAATACCAGGGACACAAAAGGAGACAGAAGCAGATTAAAATACCTACTGAAAGAAAGACAACAAGCAGCTTAGCTAACCAAACATCATATTTTTGCCTTTGTAGATGACAAATAAGAGGTCCTAGCAACCTCAGGAACCGCCACTCTGATAACTCAGGAGTCACCCAGTGAACTGTGGACAACTGTAAATGACTAGATTAAAAGAAAGAAATAAGACATCTATTTTTGCAACTTTTACTCTGCAAACAAGCCTGGTCTACAAGTGGCCAAAGGGAAGAAGTGTAGATGCTCACATGGCATACTTTCTTTCTCTTCTTCCGCTGGTTATCGCTTACGAAACTGCTGCATGTCTTGTGATTTTCTGTTCTATTTGCCCTATACTGCCTATCGTTTCATGATCGTTTCATGACGTCGGCCAAGATTGGGCGACAAGGTGACCATAGATATGACCATAGATATGACTACTGGAATCACGGAAATTTGGTGTGTCTTACGTTTTTATCTCCATCATCATAGCATGTTTATAGAACGAACGAAACACATCGAGCACGCTCGAAAACAGCGATCCTGATTGAATCCTTCGGTCTCAGCTCGAGGAATCTTCATTATCTTCCTTACCCATCTGGAAGCCAATCTTGAGGGTAATCGGTCAGATCATTCCATTTGACTTCGCTCACACCGCTTCAACGTACCTCCTCCCTCCACAACCAAGTGGGAGTATCTGATGTATCGTTACCGGTCATCCAACAATATGGTCTTGCCAGTGTCACATCCTTTCCCTCGGCTGCATGATATACTTTTTCATTGATACAAGCTACACTCTTATCGCACTTGTTACTGTACTCGTCTTTAAAAATGACTCCTCATCATGTTGGCGGCCGGTTTTCAACTACCCATGGTCATCCTTAGCTGACTTCTGGGAAAGGAGGCGGCATCAAGTCTTTAGGCATATTTTTCTCACAGATGCTGGACGTCCACTTTGCCCCTTATTCGGATGGGCAGGTTTAGTGATGGGATGCTTCTTTGCTTCCTGGATGGTCCACCCTGTTGGTGTTTGGGGATAGACAGAAGTGGTGATTGTAATTTCATCTGTGTTTGTGGCTTTTTCCTGATGATGTGCGTCGGTATTATATGCGAGCGCTGGTCTCCTGGCCGGAAGCAGAGTAGGGGGAGAATTTGGAAAATGTGGACGTTCGTTTTGATTGTCGGATGGTTTAATATCATGTTCGATGTATGGGTGTGCAA
>Ga0157364_1000852_pt1 | contig 23540 bp, 8 predicted proteins | sample AttsexASBM2_FD_111476 | JGI IMG/M metagenome (GOLD analysis project Ga0157364, IMG submission 111476) | Fungus gardens microbial communities from leaf cutter ant in Ribeirão Preto, State of São Paulo, Brazil - Atta sexdens ASBM2 | ecosystem: Host-associated > Fungi > Mycelium > Unclassified ...
CTATGTTTACATGACAATACGTATATTAAGCTCTCGGCAACGCCGACTATATAAGATAATATATAATATCTAATTCAATTGCATTTAATTTATATAATATATTACATAATATAATATAGAGAGATGCAGTACATGAGAGAGAGAGAGAGAGAGAGAGAGAGAGAGAGAATCAGAATTATATAATTTGATTTAAATACTATGAACTATAAATCCTGACAAATAAAAATATTTTTTCTAATACTTTTAACATTAAAAATAGTTCTGCTTTAAAATTTAAGTTTTGAAGTTTATTACTTATTTTATAATTCTTTCATTACTATATTTGTAAATTCAATTCTCGCTCTAACTTTGTCTAAATGATGTTTAGCAATGACTGTTATCATTAAGATTATCCGGATACAATCTAAGAAACAAAAATAAACTCACATTTATGTCCATTTGCTCAAGCACACATTATGTTCAGAGTTTTATATATCTGTGGACTTTATTAGTAATTCTAATATCAGTAATTTGGAACTTACAAACATATAGAAGTTCATTTCTAATTTTTATCTTGTTATCTTCAAATATCGTACAATAAACAAGATATCACATAATATAAGATATATATAAACTTCATATATTCTTTTTTTTGTAGTTGATTGATTATTTGGAGCAATCGTTTATCTGAATTATCTCTCTAATTTGGATAATTGAAATTCTATTGCATAAAGAGAAACTCTTTAGTGACAAAAATCATAATGATTTTCTGACGATAAAATTCAAATAATGTAAAAAATATTATAATTAGAAGAGATTGAAATCGTGAGCGATTTCAACGCTGGCACTTTCAAATAATTATCGGCTCTAGAGAACTTCAATTCAGCGGCATTATCTTTCTGATATTTTAATTTGATTTTTACATAATTAAGTCAAGATGGCATATTAAAATAAATAAATAAATTAGACTTATTAAGTTTCTCTGTGCATTATAAAATTCTGTTAAATAAAAATCGTCGTTGTAATTAAAATCACGTTCGTAACTGAAAATTGAAACGAGTTAAAACATAATGAAAAATTATATTAAATAATTATCATCTCAACTCGTCGCAAACTTCTTGTGTCCACCAAAATTTTCAAACGGCAGTCTATAAAAGAATGTATTCCAAAAAAGGTTACTCGAAGCATCCGCACTTCGTGCTGGGAATATATTGGAACGTCTAGCCAAACGTGACGCGATAATGGCTCGTATGGCTTAGTAAGCGGGCCCAAAAATTTACTTCTATACACAGATTCGAAGACAGGTTGATTGTAGTCAAACGCGCACAGGTATTGTACCCTTAAAGACATTTCTTTAATCGGGTCCTGAAAAGGCCGGTGGCTTTTTGACGGTCGTCACACAGCTTCCGAAACCAATGACGATCTCGAAAATTAAATCTTACCATCAAGGAGCGATCTTTGTATTGACTGTCCAACGCAAAATCCTCGCAAAATCCGTTCGCAAAACACATCTATCTTTGACTTCCATTCAAACTTGCTATGAATATACAATATATACGTATATTTTATTAAAATTAAAATTATGTAATATATTAATTAATTGCTGATAAGTGTAACATAATATCTGAAACATAATATCAATCTATTCATCGCTGTATCTCGAGAGATTAGGAAGAACTGATTAATAATTTAATAAGCACGTATTGTCATGTGAACAAAACTTTAAGATTGCATTAACAATTCTTACGAATCGAAAAGTGCACATAAATTCGTAAAATCAAGTGCATGTTATCTTTTTACACACCAATTTATTTTTTATGAAAATTCTATATAATATCAAAATTTTTTTCTTTAACATCATTTATATATACAGTATTTGTTCGAGGCTAAAATTATAATAGTTATGTAATTTTTTGTTACAGGCTATTGGAAAGTATGAAAATGCCGGCTAGAACTTCTGGTTTTGCCATCAGCGACATTTTGGAATTAAACGATGCCAAACCGTCGCAAGAAGAACCAGACGTGCAAGGTAATATCAAAATTATTAGATTATTAAATTAACTAAATTAGATTAACTAGTAATAAAGAAGAACATTTGCTATCTTTATTGTATTAATTAAATATAATTATAAAAATATATCTGATATTAATTTGTTGCAAGTAGAACTGACAAAATTTATAAAATAATACAGTTTTTATTATTTTAAAATATGAATATATTAATTTTATAAAAAAAATTCACCTTAATTAAATTAATGTAGTTTTAAAATCAGAAAAATTTCAAAGTTTTAGAAATTTCTTTACTACGCACATTTTTACTTGAGTATAAAAGAAGAAAATTAATAAATTTACTATAATATTGTGTTCTAGGTACCACGACGGTCTTACCAACGGCTACCGATATGCCGTCGGCTTACCAGCAATTTCTGGAGCACACAACCGCCATGTTGCAACCTATGCACGCTAATCTGAACAGGGGTACACTACCACCGCCTCCACCTGGATTATTAGGATGGCCAACTGGACCGGCATTACCAACAACATTACCTCAACCCTTGGAGGAGGTGAATGGTGAGCGAAATACAATTATTCTTTATTTAATTGTTTACAAATCGAAGGCATACGCGGCAGCAAAATTATTAAAATCCATCGTATAATTTTGAAAGTGTATATTTAATTGTACTAAGAAATAATTATTCTTTCTAAATTTCTTGGAGTGACATTTTACTTCAACACTGAGAAAAAAGATATGGTAATGGTAAATAAAAAGAAAAGAATTATTCACAAGCTGGCTGATTAGATTATTTTGTTAAAATAGCAACAACAAAAGTATAATATTTTTTTGTTAGATAAATAAAATTTTTTTATTTAGCAATACAAATTTATTTGGTTACTTACGTTTTGTAAATAATAATGTAAAATTTGGTTGCCATTACAAAATAAGTAATTTCAATAAAATACTCACTATGGTAGAGCGAGAAGTGTTTCAAGGAGCGGTCAAAGATGACCTGTCTTCTCGTAAGAGAAATTCGACATCTATCTATATAAAGCCGGGACAATTAGAGACTAATTTCGTGCATTTCTCGGCTCTCGCCACATCATGGCCAATTGTAATAACAACCATTTTTTCAGAGCGATTGGTAATCAAAAATCTAAATCTATTATCTTTGCTAAACTAAGGAAGTTCAAAAATGTCAAACATAATTTCACTCTGTAGAAAATGAGAGTTATATATTATTTTTATGTAATTGTTTTGTTCCGGTAATAAAATGTTTTATTTCTAACTACCCAAAAGCTCTATAAACATCATACAAAACAATTTTGTATTAAATTATAAGTTCATTTAATAAATTCAACAAATTAATATCATAGTAACCAACGATTTAATTGGTCATATATCAACAAATAGTTTTTGTGTCAGCAACATAACTTTGGTTCATACAAAATATTTCTCTCAGTGAAAAAAATGAAAATAGTCACTACTGAAAAAGAATGAAAATATTTCCACTCTTGAATAAGAGTTGAAAATTTTCGCTCCTTTTTAAGATCAAATTTCATTCTTTTAGAGAGAGATTCACTCCAAAGGAAAGAAGTCTTACTAATTTTTTTAAGTAAATCTTACTCCAAAAGATTAAAATCTTATTCCAAAAAAATCTGTCACTGTTATTCAAGAGTATATATTTAAGAGTATATATTTTTACTCTTTTTCAGTAGTATTTTCATTCTTTTGAAGTGAAATTTCCAAGAAATTTAGAGAATTAATCTTTTAAAGAATGCGCGTAATAAATAAATTATTTTAACTGCATTATCCAAATCACTTGCATCCTAAGGAATGAGATCATTTTCGATCGTTGCACTATTAAGACGCACATTTAAGACGCAAGTTTTCTCACCCCATTCCTCACTGGTGCGCAGCAGAATGGACATATACGCGCTTTTGCGGGCGGACGGGGAAGGGGGTGCGAGATAGAAACCCTTATTTATTTAGCACCCTACACTATTGGTCCGTGAGGGTTAAGCAGGATCTAATGGTTCTGTAAAAGGTCCTCGTGGGTACCGCACAGCGATTGGTCCGCGAAAGAGGACAGATGTTGAGTCGGGGACAGATGCGAGAGAGGGGTTCCGTGTCCCCGACCCCCCCAAATGAATCGGTATCGTCACGCCCAAAAAATTCGTCGACGACCTATCCCGCGTTGCCGTCTCCTTTTTCCGTAGCCACAGTTTGCATGAGCGAAAAATTCAGGCAACGTGTCAAACCGTTGAGAAACGCATCACGCGCGAATAATTGCGGTCCTGTAACAGATAAAGAGGGGAAAAGCACGATTGAGTAGATCTCTTTTATATCAGACATTTACATTGTTCAGTAGATAGTGTTAGGATTACACTGAATTCTCTCGAAACTGATTTATAAAAAGTTTAGACGGAGTCAAATATCCCGGCCTGATAAATCTTGGAAAATTGTACGAACTAGACTCATGTTAGATTCTTTCATCATCACATTAAATTTGTTATAATTAGAATTTCAAACAGAATATGAAAATGTAAAATTCTTCTATCTCTATTTTTATATTAAGAAAGAGATTAGATTAAATCTTAATTGATCTACTCTCCTCACTAAATTCCTCGATAAACAAGTTCAAGTCCAAATAACAGCAATTGTATATATAGAGAGAGTAAAGTATTTGATACTTTACTCTTTGTATATATAATTACATGATTAAAAAACTATAGTTAGGAGATCCAGTTTTATAGTTATTATTATCTATAGATAAAAAAAATATTAGTAATAATAACCTTACGTGTATAATTCTCTCAAATATGAAAAAATTATACTATAAATTATGATAACTTGAACTATTAATATAGTAAAATATTTCGAATGATAAATAAAAATAACCATTTTTATGTAATAAATGCAATCATCATCATAGTGAATATAATTATTTTTTTAATATTTGCTAACTATTTATATTGTATAATAATACCTAAGAGATATGATAAGAAAAACCTGCATGTTATAATTGTAATGTTGTAATTTTAATATTGAAACAGTTATAATGTGCACAGTTGAAACAATTATAAATTTATAATTAACAATGACAACAATTTAAAGAACTAATATCTAGTTAGACTCCTTTAAATTAATAAAATTAATAATTACAATGTAAAAAAGATAGGAGTCGACGCTAGTTATAAAAAATAATTATTAATAATAATTTTTAATATTGAGCTCTATCATCTTGAGCTCAAGTCATATTCAGCAAAACTCTCCATTAACGCAAAAAAAAATTATTTTGCGATGCAATATCTCATTTTTTTTGCGTTAATAGATGGAGGGTTTTGCTGAAGATGACTCGAAATAGAGTTGAAACGTTCAAGGTTTATATATGTATCAGATATTATATTTGATTATTATTAAAAATCGCTTTTTTATAATCAGCGTTCCAGCTTTTTTTACAATTATTATTAATTTTATATAAATTTATAATAGACCCAAAAAAATGACTATAAATTATAGTTAAATTATAGTACTTGCAACCATTTTTTTTCTCTCAGTGTATATTTTATATATTGTTCGAGTATAAAATGTATACACAATTGTGTATATAAGCACGAAGCTAAAGTCAGAAAGACTCATTTTTGATAAATAAGTAAAGAGAACGCGTTCCTTCCTTCGTCGCCATCGCGTAGCTTCCTTTGGAGACATTAGTCGGCAGCGAGTATTTAATTGAAATCACAGTACGACTGCGAGCACGATCTAATCTCCCATGAAAATGATATGGTTGATCCCATGGGGTCCAGCAGGGGTATCAAATAGGCTTTATATTAGTTCACACCCTCCCCAAGCGGGTTTGGGGGTCGCTCACAAAAGCATATTGTACTACAACGAAAGCCAGTATCCCGACGTTGTACACGAAATTAGCTAGTATCTCGGCCAGGTCGTAACATTTACACTTCGCTAAATAAAGTTATTGTATGTATATTTCTCGTAGCATAATTACCGTGTCAGTGAAATGACATTTGCCTTATCATCGTTTCATATTTTACGTATTGTTTAAATTTAATCTTTCATTATGTCGCGTTAAATCGTGAATTATAATAACAGTTTGTATATTCAATCGCTTCTATTTTCATAATTAATTAAATAAATTCTCTCATTATTTAACGAATGAAACAAAAGTTTAGGTATTGAAATAAAAGACATATTGCAGAGAGAAAAATTTATATCTGGAAAAGAAGGATGGAAAGAAAAATTTATATCCAAAGAAAACTTCCAAGTTTAACAAGATAAATTCAGATTACGAGAGTTAACTGTCTAATTGTGATTAGAATAAAGTGTGATTAGAAGAACTATTAAAAAATCAATGCAAGCTAGCATCTGCCGGTAATCAACGCTAAGAGCAATCGATGGTGTCGGCTGAATCGAAATGCAGCTGCAATTCGTTAACGTCAATCAAGTAATTGAATCGGTTGATTAACTAAACACTATACTTCTACGTCACTCTATCTAACTATGTATTTTGATGACTACATCAACGATCTACGTAAATAATTCACGGAAAAGTGTATAAGAAAATTAATTTAATTAATTACAAAAAAATTTCTTTTTGAATAATATTTCACATTATGTTAAAAATGTAACTTTTCTACAAATACTTCAAGATTAATATCAATTAGAAAAAAATGTGATAAAATAAGAATCTTTTAAAATACAAGAAAATGTCATCTTAATTTTTTTTTTTTCTTTATTTTTCCAGTTCTTCAACAACCAGACTCGACGAGCCCGGCGATCTCGGATATGTCGTTCCCGTCACAACAGGAGAACAGTCACGAATCATCGAAGGACGAAGAGTCACAGGACTTTGAGGACGAGCAACAGAATGGCAACGAGACGTCGCAACCCCACGAAACCGAACATAAGAAACGCAAGCGACGCGTGCTCTTCTCCAAAGCGCAGACTTACGAGCTAGAGCGACGTTTCCGTCAGCAGCGTTATTTGAGCGCGCCCGAGCGAGAGCACTTGGCCTCTATCATTCGCCTTACGCCGACTCAGGTGAAGATCTGGTTCCAGAATCACAGGTACAAGACGAAGAGAGCGGCGAGTGAACGTGTTGAAGCCGGTGGCAGCGGTTGCTCGCCCAGAAGAGTCGCCGTGCCAGTGCTAGTGAGAGATGGCAAACCCTGCCAATCCAAGCTGATAGAACCTACTGCATATCCCGGAAGCGGCCAGGTCCCTATGGCGCCATATATACCACAGAAATATTGGTGGTAAAGTAGTTAACTGAACTGACTAGGATAAAAACAATCCAGAGCAATTTGTGGCGATTCACGCCATCGACTGATCGACGATTATTGCAAAACGCAAAATTATTGTAATTCCCGATTAAAATATTGTCGTGAACAAGAAGTCATAAACGAAGAGAACGAAGAAAGATGAAGAAGAAATTCAAGATAGAAGGTATGAATAATCTTAGCAGTGATGTTGAACATGTTAAAGTGTTAGAAGGTTCGTGATAATGCGATAGTAATAATAAATATGAATTCGATAATCATCGATGACATCATCGATATTATCGTCAAGAAAGAAAGTATAAATAAATGATTAACAAGCATTAGTTGAAAATAATTGGAATAAATTTTGGAACATTGGTTCTTAAGTTCAACTTCTCATGCATATCTCCTCTTGAACGTAATTACAGACATAGACATGAAATGAAAAGCTAAATCATTTCTAAGTTTGACAACGTGTTTAACCATCAGATGTATTTCGAGAAACATATACAATCGGACTTCTCAAAGTAAAATTGCTTGATGTACGATGTTTTACGGAACAAGTTTTACGAGAGTGTTTAACACGCGCGTCCAACGAACTCAAAGCTGAGCTAAAATCAGTCATTATAGTCCTAGAAAAATATTTCAAAATTGAATGAATTTGAAATTTTTCTTAGATATAAATTCTTTAACTTTTTCTTTCAATATATCTTTCATTCAATGTCTTTCAACTTTTTTTGTAACGCTAAAAAATGAAAATTAGAAAATGTTTTATCAATTGATATTTGTTGAAATTAATATATTTTTTGGTAAATATTTTATTATTTTTATAAATATGCGCATATGAAATGTAGCGCATAAACAGTTATAGACGAGTATATCTTGCACATAAAATATAATAACAAAGAAACTATAATGAATTAATTGATCTACTTATATACGATTATATTCTGAAAAAATATTACAATGTAATTTTAACATTTTACAATGTAATGTTCCTCAAGACGAGCGATGTTCGCGATATATTGATTATATTCACGTACGACGTAATACGTAGCTTTAATACGTATACATGATTATGTACAATTTGAAGTAAACTTTACTTCAAACTGTTGATACCGATAAATTCGATAATTGACAAAACTTTATCGTTAAAGATACAAGCAAGCGCGAAAAATTTAATGTCACTTCGAAAAATAGTTCAACGAAGTTAGAGAAAAATCTCATAATTCCACAAGCTTATATTTCTTCAACAGAAGATAATTAAAATCCACTGTGACCACTTGAAACTTTTTACAAGTGTTGATGTTTACGAAGGAATTAGAGACAGTAACGAATATTGTCAGAAACCAAAGATCACTTTCACGTCTAATGAATTAGTTTGACGTGAATAGGTAAATAATTATAAATAAATAGTTATAAATAATTATAAATATAAGAAAAACGCGTAGAGAAATTTTAGACGATACCGATGTTGCGTTCTTACGAAATAAAATATTTGTACAAAACTGTTACACTTTAAAATGATTCACGTATGCAGATTTTAAATTAGTCCTTAAAGCGTGTGTCACGAGAAAGAATATCCTGTAAGTGCAAGGAATTCCAATTTAATTATAAAAAATTCAATTTAAGCATAACATCGTCTAACTTGTACCGTATAATAGCGTTTTTTCATTGGCAGAACTAGAACACATTCAGTGCAGTTTAAAGCCGTTGTACATAAATCGATATAAAGATACGTTTAATAAAAACGTATAGAAACAAATTAAAAACCGCAAAATATTCAATACATTTTATTATGCTATTTGATAAAATACATATTGGGCATTTCAATTAAGATATCCTACTTTTACATTTAGATTAGAATAGTGTTCAACAGCTTTAGTGCACTAAGTGCGCTCTAGTTCTGTCAATGAAAAACGTTATAAGCATTCATGATGGAACGATAATAAATTACATGAAGATGGATTACTGCCACAATGAATCGATTCGTGGCTCAATCGTGATCCGCTAATTCGATCGTCGAAAATTTTTACGATATATAGATATTTCTTCACGATTTACATACATAGCTAATGTAAACTGTGCACGGTTTTTCTTCATATCGTCAAAGAATTCGCATATATGACATTTTGCAAGATTCTCCAGATAAAATTCTATATCTGTAAGATAGCTGTATACTTTTATGATTCTATACTTTTCGATATTTTTCATTTCTCATAGTAGATTTTCGTGAAAAAGAAAACAGAGATCAATTTCCGAAATATATAAAATGTACGGAATTTTTATAGCTGAATATCCTTGTCAAAATGAACTCAGCTTTATTAATAATTTCGTTATATACATACGCATTTAAAAAGTATTAAAAGTTTGATTAAAATGAAAAGAACTTTGGTACGAGAGCAACATTTTGTCGATATTAGAATGAATCTTGTAAATCATTATTTTAAATTTAAACTATTTAAATTTTAAAATACCTGTACTATACTGATATAGTGATGTTTCAGGATGTAGTAATGTTTACTACGATATTACAGTAATTAAAGAACATATGCGAAGTCCTAACATTGCGAGTAATCGCAAGAATATCCAATGTTTCGTCCTTAATTAATTAGTTGTAGATTAATTGTATATATGTAAATTGTGTATAATATATAATAAACTAATATATCAGAAGCATATTTAATAAATCTGGATCTTAAGATATCAAATTTTCACTGTTTGTTTCTTCTTATCAATTTTATCACAGAAAAATAATCCATGTCCTCCTCTCCCTCTCCATCTCTCTCTCTCTCTCTCTCTCTCTCTCTCTCTCTCTCTCTTTCGTTTCTTTAAAAGAAGAAAACGTATTTAAAAAAGAGATTTGAGATTCATATTCTGCCATGTAAAAATTTTTTAAATAAATTTTAAAGTTTTTTAATAAATGATTTCTCTCGATCAATACGAGATTCTTAATTCTCAAAATAATAATTATTTTGTTTTTATAATAATTGCTTTGTTTCAATATTAATAATAATATGTTACATAAATTCTGTTACAAAATTTTAAACAGCAAAAATAATTTTCTTTGCATCATTTACAAATACAATTAATATAAAAAACATGGTAGAAGATTTAAAGATTTCACTCTAATATCGTATTGTATCTTTTAGTAGAGAATATAATGAAACAATACATTTGAAACAATATCTTCTTTTCTCTCTCTCTTTCTCTCTTTCCCTCTCTTTTCTCGATCGTTCCAGAACCGTTTCCCTTTTTTCGGGACACGCCGGAAGTCCGCGTAGCTTGAGTGACAAGCTTCCGGTTTCCGTTTCCGAGCAGCCATCTTGTTACCGGTTTAGATTTCCTGAGGGCGCCCCATCGAGTCTCGATGGGGACTCACGTTTGATTTCTGCAACCCCCAGAAAAACTTTTCATTATTTGCATTATGACGCCACATACGTGCACTCAATCGAAGAAATTGATAGAAAATTCAAATTTCTTATCTTATAATTTCCTTTCGCGATTAAAATAATCGATCTCCAATCGCGATATCTAATCTGATTATAATCGTATAAAACATGATCGATATCTTTGGGGAAATTTTATTAATCAGTTTCGCAAAAAAACGATAATATACCAAAACAAGTATTGCCTATATCTATACGAATTATCAAGCGATAATCTATCACAAAAATTTTTATCTCCTACAATTTAAATTATATTTAATAATCTATTATTAAATATAAATAAATTATATTTAACTATTATAGATGTATGTTCTATCTTTTTATAATTTAAAACTGGAATGTTAAGTAAATATTATAGAGAAAGTTGAAAATTTATAATAATCACAAGCTCAATTTTAATAGCAAATTTTTTTTATCAATTTGAGAGACTGATTTTTTTCTTAGCAAAAATGTTGCGTGGGAATTATTATCACAATTATGTGTGTGTAATATTAAATTAAAGTTATCAATAAAAGTTCACTAAAAATTATAAAATATTGTTTTCTGATCGACTTGATCCTATAAAATATAAAGTGCAGAAAGGCGTTTTTTCATGCTTAACATAATAATTATTAGTATCTCAATTTTTGATAGAATAAAATTTTTTTTTATTCAAAGAACCTCATTAACATGAAGATCGCAGGTAATCTCGTATATTGTATTGCAAGTATATGAACCATATGAGACATAAATTAGGATGCACTTAGGAATATCTATCGCTGCTCCACTTCTATAGGAACAGGACGATACAAAGGGTTTCCCTCCGCGTCCCTTATCTCTCCGTCCCGCATCACGGCGGATGATGTAGCGAGGTAAATGGAGTGGACAGCGGGCAGCATATGCTTTGTGGCGATTTCTCCTGCTGTGTACAAAACGAAACTGTCCCCACACGTAGAATATTCCGAGCACGAACGGCGATGTGCGCGAAATGTCGGCGGTGCGCCGAACCGGAAGCGGGAGATAACATTCAACCCGCTACCGAGCCCGAATCCATGATTTATATGACCAGCCGTAATCTATAGATTTGGACATAGTCCACCGACTTTTACTTTACGTACCTACCGCGGTTGGCAAGGAGCATGTTTTACTGCACGCTTAGTGCACGAAATCAAGATTTGACCTAATAAACTTTTAGTCAAACTCTATCTTTAGAAATATTTTTTATTTATGCCACAGTTTTTAGCTCTTATATTTTTAATAAATATTTTATAGTTCAACGAAAATTATTGTCAACCTAATGATATATAATTTATAAATATATTATTAAAATAATTGTTATTTATATGGTAGCACATTGCGGAGAACGGTTCGTTTAAATTATCAAATATCAAATTACATCGCGAAGCGCGAACATTATGAAGATGCATACGAGAAGATAAAAATTTCGCAGGGTCAGTGTATCACGCCAAAGCCATGCCAATCAATAGACGAAAATAAATTGATAGTTTGTCGAGCGACGGGACGTCCCCTAATATTTCCGAATGTAATCGAGGGGGTGTGCGCGCTTTTCGAGAACCCAGGAAAAAAAGGAAAAATACAAACGACAAAGGAGGTGGAGGAGGATGAAGAGAGAGTGGTGGAGGAGAACGAGTGAAGAAAGAGAACGAGGATGAGAACGCCGAGGAGAAAAAAACGAAAAAAAACTTTGACAATGCAGTTATAGGCACACGAAAACAGGGAGAATGAGTGGACGACGTGTTCCGGGGGTGTTTTATTGGCTGGTTTCCGTGGGGTGGAAATTTCGTATAATGTACGATATGTTTGCGTGGACTCTTTTAACCCTCTACCCTTCGCGGAGACTATCGCAAGCCTCTCTTAGTCGGTTCGTAAAACATATAGATACGTAAAACTACGACCGGTGAATTGCGCGAACAAGATATCCGTATGTTCAATCTATCTGGATATATATTTTCTTTTTTATAGTTCATGATATATCACTGATTAATTAATTTTTATAAGTCTCTTTACTTAAAAAGAGAGAATACATTGAGAGAAAACTTTGGTATTTATGATAAATAATTGCATGATAAAATAATTATGGTTAAGCGCTCCATTTTTTAAATTATTTCTGTTATAATATGTTAACAATAATAACGATATAGTTCTCTTAAACATGTGAAAAAATTGTACTATAAATTATAATAATTTCAAATATTAATATAATAAAATGTCAAGATGTAAATGATAAAAAAATTAACATTTTTATTAAGTATACAAATGCTACCACAATTATTGTTAATATAACTATTTTCTTAAAACCTATTATTTATTTATTAATAATAACTAAAAACATGTGTTACGGAAAAACTAAGAATTTTTAAGCAGAGCGTGTGATTATTATTATTAATAGCACATATATAATTAAAATAATTGTAAATATATAATCTTTTTAATCATACACTGAAAGAAAAGATTGACTGAATTACAGCGTAACATTTTTAATTATTTGCAGCAGTCAATTTTTGACTGCTACGTTAGTGCCAATTGAAAGCCTATACTGACATTGCGAATAGGTTAACTCAATTAAAAATTGGCTGTTGCAGCAGATTAAAAATGCTATGCCATATTTTATCATCCAATTTGTTACAGCAATCTTTTATATATTTCAGTGTTGTTGCCCTAAAAAATAGCTGTAAATTAGTTAAATTATGTAACCATTTTTTTCTTTTAGTGCCTCTAAACCTTTTTTAAAAAATAATTATATAATTATATATATAATTATATATATAATTATATAATTATTTTCTGCTTTGTTGTATTGTAAGTTACACATTCAGCGATATTTGATATCTATCTCTGTTCTCACGCTTCGCAAGTGAACACAATCGATGATTCTTTTGATTCCTGATAGAATTGTAACAAAAGACTCTAAGAATACAGTATCTTTGATAACCCTTGAGATCATCAAACCAAATTTCAGTGAACCGCCAATGTTCTGATTGCCGTCGGAACCGGAAACGATGTTCCCTTTTTATCATTTTTTTAAGATCCACGCCAGCGGCACGTGCCGACATTATGCCAGGGTGCTAAGTCGCGTGACCGGAAGAAGCATCCTAATTGGTATCGATTCCAAGTCAACGTTGCTCTTTTCTACCCCCTGTCACGTCGTTCAGCAATCTTCGTGTGAGCAACTGTATTTTACATCTAATTTCAGTAATCATAAAGTCATAATTTACAGAAATCAATATAATCTCATCATCGTTTATGCTGTTTTATATTATTATCTTAAATTTCGAATATATAATATTCACGAATATTATTGCAAACAATTATTATGTGATCAATAACTTCATTATAAAGTATATTATCCAAATATAGATACATATTTACTATGAATTTCTATGTCTTCTAGTCACATTATTTAGACCTACAAATCTAAAAAGAAGATGTCATGAAACGTACCATATATTCCAAAATACCGTAGAGAATAAGTCATCGACGTTAACTTATTTCGGGTTCAATGTGTTTTTGTTCACAGCCGAGTGAAAGGCGCGTTTAGCACTCGTTCGATCGGTATTCTCTCGGTATGTCCAACGGAAATCTGAATGTCCGTCCGCATCGAGGGGTGGCAGAAGTTTGGCCGAAACTTTTTCAATCCCAAAAACTTTCCGCCGCGGGTAGTTTATTGTACTGTTAGGAGTTTCAAAGGAGTCGGACGGATGTCGAACGGTCGAACCGTCGTCGGCGTTGCTCGAGAGCGTTGTCGTGCAAACATTGTCGGGCGTGCCGTAGATGGATCTCGATCCGTTGCGTCCTGAGATTGTGTGTAAATTCCCCGGGATTACGAGACGAGAAAAATACGCACGATTTGTACGCTGACAGCAACAATTTGTGACTAGTGATTTACGGTGGCTGGTTTAAATGTATTACAATCTCAAATAGTGTTTAAGTATATTACAAAGAGACACAGTTATAATTTATAATTATTATATATATATAAAATAATTAAGATATAGAGTCACGTATTTTACGTTTCAATGACTTATTTCAGAAGTTAAAAAAGTTTCGATATGCGGTAGAAACATTTCATACATGAAAGAATGGTTTTTTGTTAAAGTATCTCAAAATTTAGATAGATACAGATTTGAAAATAATTTTAGATCAAAATAATTATATAGGACAATTAAACTGATTACAAGGACATTAACATTTTTTGCTCATCATATTTGAGATTCTTACATAATTATTTTGATTTCCAACAAAAGTATTTTCAGATCTGTATCTAGTTAAATTTTTAGATACTTTAACCAAATTGTTCTTTCCATGTAAATTCTTTTCTTTTTTTCCGATATTTATCTCTTCTAAAGTTGACAGTAGAAAATTATGTACTTCTATCTTGTGAAATCTTTGATTTAAACATTCTCGAAAAATGTTCCAGAAAAACGTCATCACAACATGTTTGGCTATTTTATAAAGGACAAACAACGAATTGTTTTCTTTCAGTTTCCTTTTGTCGCAATTCATCGAAACTCGATGCTTTCCGACACAACTTGTACATTGCAATAACAGTGATGTTTGCGGTTTTCTTGTCGCGGCGTTTTGGCAACGGCCGGGATTCATAAGGGCACGTCGACTTTTCCCGTAACATCCCGCGTGATATCTCGAGACGACAGCAACCTGAGAGTGCAAAGTGTACTCTGGAAGCTTGCCAGAGAGCGTGCAGTCGAGATGATAAGTCTCTCTCACGGGCAGAAAAAGTTGGGGTAGATTAATCAAAGCAGAAATTCGGAACGGCAAGAGCGACCACCGCCGACAAAGCATATTCCCTACTAAGAATGGATCGTTTCCGGTTCCGCTCTCTTTATGGTACATTGCGGCCCAGCGATGTATTAAGATTACTTAATCAATAAAGCGCCGTACGGAAAACTGATTTGTTTTTCAGTTTTTCCCTCCTGACGAATCCTTTCCGTACTATCTCTTGTTTTCGATTGCAGTATGCGATGTGTCAATCAACCATTTCTTTTACTTCCTTTTTACAAACTTCTATATTGATTTATTTTACGTGAAGTTGCGATTTCAGCTTGAATACAAATTTTAATTTTATGAAATATTTTCTAATAATTGTTAAGAATTCAACACGAAATATTTTTCTATTTTTTCTATTTTTTTAAATTTTCAAATTAAATAAAATTTTCTGCCAAACTTTATTTAATAATACGTTTTATATTCTTTTATCAATAATCAATTTTATCAATAATCAATTTTTTAACTATTATTAATAAAAGAACAGCAATCATAAATATATATTCATAAATATATAATATACTGTTGTAGATCGCATTTTCGTAAGGCACAAATTTTGTAGGGTGTGCTATTTGCACCCCTACGAGTAAATTTCGCTTTCTACATCCTTTGGGAACGAAAAGTCGAGTTTGTTTGAACGAGACGCGTGCAGGAAACGATTAAACGTGGATTGAACAAACAGAACTATGGTTAAACGACAGTTAGCAGATCGTTAGTCATAGTTAAGTGACCAAACATTGACATTCGATATGCACGATGGCGTTTCGATTCATATCAACCAAGATGGAAGTGGTTCGTAATTAATGTTTTGCTGAGAAAAAATATATCGTCTTGAAAAATTAATTTGTTACACTTTTAGTGATAGTAGATTAGTACGGGATTCAGATAGTGATGTGGTTATAGTTGTAGCCAGCAGCGCCAATGATCGACTCAACTTAATCTCGAATCAAAGTTTTTATTCCGAGCGCATCAGATTTATACAACTTAACGTGATGAGATCCGACGGAGAAGTGTCGCTCACCTCTCTCAATTGCTTATTCGATCTCATATTCGAAAAACAAAAACGATTTGTTTTTCGATTGTTCTAGAAGGCTTCGAAATCTCGATTTAAAATATATATGTGATCTTGCGGTTTAGTTTTCTTCGCGAGATGCAACGATGCAGTTACATCTTATTTCCCTAACGGGTTACAGTATATGCAATATTGCTCTCGACTGCACTTGTCGGATTATTTGACACATGCTCTGATAAATAAATAAAGTGATTTATAAAGCGTCGCTGATTATTACTCGCTTTCGCTGCCGCTCGTTGATATAACCGTCTTGTGTCTGTCTCTCTGTCCTTTTTTTTCGATTCGAATAGCTGAGCAGGTCTTCAATATTCGTGTATTCTCTCACGATTCCGAAAACGCGATATTTTTTGGATGAAAATTATATCTTTGAGAAATGCATTTTCAGTTGAGATAATGACGATATAATCGCCACACACTTTTGAAAATCACATAATAATTCTCTATTTTAGATGACATTATATTAAATAACCAGGGTTGGATAATAAATAGTTGAAACGTTAAAAGTTAAAAAAAAAGTTAAAAAGTTAATAACTTTTAACTTAAGTTAATTTTAAATTTAATTTAATTACTTTTAAACTTTAATTTTAAACTTTAATTTTTTTAAATTGAAAATTTTTCTATCTTTCTTAATGCTAATATTTTTTTTTCTATAAAGTCTTAAAAGTTAGAGAACTAATTTAGAAAAAATTCAATAATGAATTTTATGATGAGAGATCATAATCCATAATAAGAGTCACACTATACGGTAATCAGTTATTTTATTGATTTGCTAGATTTTGTCAATTCCCGCTTATATTTAAATCACACTAATTTTAGGTATCAAAAGTTTCAGCAACATAAATATGAAATGAGCCTTAGATGAAGAATTGTTGTAGAATAAAATTGCACATCCATTCATTTTCTAAATTTTTACGTATATTTTTTGTAACAAATATCTAATTGATGTAATATCTAATTGTCGTAAACACGCATGAACAGTCATTTCAGAAATTAAAGAAAGTTAGGAGGTTAAAGAAAAAGAAATAATGCAAACACATACCCTTCTCTCTCGCAAGATTTTGACAAAAATATCTTATGATGTGACTCTTATTATATATAAGTAACTTACATGTGAATATAAAATTAAATTTTAACTAATAATCTATATTTGTAAAGATTATTTAAAGTAATCTCATTTTAAGAAAAATTAGGACATTCTGATTTCAAAAATAATTTTTTCAAAATTAACTTTTTTTAAACTTAAATTAATTTAATCTTAAATTTAATCTTAACTTTTATTAAGTTAATGCTTTATTCCTTCAATTTTCAACTTAATTTTATTAATTTTATAACCCATTAACTTTAATTTAATTTAATTTAAAAAAAAACATTAACTTTCCCCACCCTGTAAATAACTAACTTTAATCATTAAATACTGACATTATATATTCCTCCTTTATAAGAATTCTTTTTCTTTCAAAAAAGATGTCATCTCCGATCATTATTTTTACATTGTTGAAATAAATTTCAACGAACGTGATAAAGGTCTTAAAATTAATGTAAAAAACTTATGAATTTCTTTGTATTAATTCCTAAACAAAAAATGAAATATATAAACAATCTAAGTAACTCGACCCTATATGGCCGCAGCTTCAAGAGAAGTTACAATATTACGTGATTCGCATCAGCGATCGATGAGAATCACACGAAGGGTATAATGCGTCACAGAAAAATATATCGATTCTCACTGGAAGTTATTTCGAGATACAACAAAACGATACAATAGATCCTTTTGCTTGCGGGATTGAGAGGAAAAATTGGAATCGTGCCGAGGAGGATGAGAGTTTTTTCTGGCCCTTTTAATCCCGACTACTTTGCACCAGTCTCCTTACGAAGCCCTTCACCCTCTTAAACGTTTCCCGGTTTCGCGACTAAATCTGCTTAAACGAGCTGCCCGTTTCAGAATAAGACAACTTTTTCTTCCACTTCTACCAGCGGTGACACTCGTGATTTACTCAGCGTTGTATCTATCGCCCAAGGTGTTTTCACCACATGATTTTATAACTTAAAGATTAAATGCAGGAAATCGTTACAACCTAAATGTAATTGAATTTCAAAAATTATGGAAATATCCTATTCTTAAATGAATTTTTTCACTGGACAAATCTATGAATGTAAAACATATAAATATTAGAATTAAATTTTTATTTAGAGTTGTAATGATTATTATGCACTACTATTACTATTATTATACACTATTTATTATTATATACATTTAATTTGACATGTGATTAGTAATCTAAAAACCTAATTGTCACGTCAAAAATATTGAATCAAATTCTTTCTACTCTACTTATTGGGATTTATGAAAATTTGAAAAGCTCTTAAAGAACAGTAAGGATGATCAAGAGCCTATGCCGGACAATACGCACCCGATCGGAGAACCCTAATTCCACGAGGACATGTCGGACGATCCTCCCACGCCCCATCGGGGTTATTTCGCCCGTGACAATGGGGTGCACACGCGCTTAAACCATTAACCGATGGTTACGCCGATATATGTACAAAATCGTTTGGGAATCACCGACAATGACGGCGGTGACATGCTGTCACCATATTTCCCGCGATCCTATCGTCTCTTCCTGCGTCCTAACGTACCACGAAATGTGCGAAAGCACACTTGAGATTATAATAAACTGTATGTCGTGAATAGATAATGCATCACACATTAACGCTCTAATGTACGCCTACTATGAATAAAAAGAGTTTATGCTTATTTAATTCCACGTAGAAATAGAATTATGATCTTTTATAATATTTTTATATACACAAAAAAGACAATATAAAAATGTTAAAGATAAAGTATTGAGATTTCTGTAAATTAGTCAGTCTTTAATTTAAGACTTAATAAATTAAAGACTGACTAATTTATAAAAATTTAAATATTTTATCTTTAACATTTTTACATTGTCTTCTTTACTGTGTATACAAAAAATATTATAATAGATCATAACTCTATTTCTACATAGAATTAAATAAGCATAAACTTAAAAAAAAAATCAGGAAAACACTTCACGCTTTTGCGCAAAATTCGATAGCTCCTGATTTTTTTTTTTTTATAAAAACGATAAGTATTGATGATTTCTGAACCTATCGAATCGTAGCAATCGCTTAAACGTTTGCTTCAACGTGGACAATAACGCGTTTAGCGAGGAGGATTTAAGAGACGACGCGTAGGAGACGCGAGCGATTATCCGGAGGATTTTCATCCGCTGAAAACTCCATGAAAACACGGTGCATTCATGATGGGCGTTAACGCGTGCATTGATTTGCCGCTCAATTTCTCCCAAATATTTCTTCACAGAAATCCCGCAGTGCACCGGCTGCAGCTTTCCTCCCTCAGCTGATGGTAGTCGTAAGCCAGCATTTACTCGAATTGAGACACAATGGTGCGTTTACTATGCCATGGATAAGCCTGTTAAACGTAGACACCCAGCGAATAAATGCCAGCATATTCATAGAAATCAAATCTGCTGCTATATTAGGTCACATTTATTCGCAACAAAAAATTTACAATCTCTTCAAATACGCATAAAATGGAAAACAAACAATTTACATCGCTATTTAATGCACAATATCTAGTAACATATGAATTTTGATAGTATTTTTAATAAAATATCGAAATAATTTTTTATCCAATAAAATTTAATTGGGTGCACTAAAATTAATTAAGGATTTGGAATATTTTAAATTTAAATAATGGATATTTTAACAATTGTGTCTTCAGAATATCATTAATTTTTAATTAAAATAAAACTTTGTCTTTTATTTTGAATAGAATCTTCTTGTCTTTGAATCGTTCAGAGCTCTTATCTAACATTATTCATATGGCAATATTCCTGCAGAAACAAATCATAATTTATATTTATTCAAACATTTTCGGATAAAGCACAACGAGTTTAAATTAATTTTCATATTGGTATAAACCAAGTTCCAATTAAAAGATTCATTTTTAGATAACAGAATAGCAGCATATCAAAAGATTTCGTTCTCTCTCTCGAGTTGCATTAAAGTTAGTTATGATGTGCCAGAGTGAACGCGCGTATATTTCACATGTGAGTGTATGTTCGTGCATGTGTATACGTGCGTGTATATGGACTATACCACCCTAGAGAGAAGGGTGGAAACAGCTCCCTGAATGCTCACCTGGGCAAAGGCGTGGCTTTCGCGACAGTGGTCGATAGCGCGGCTACTACCCCGGAAAGCACACCCCTATGCTCAGGGATGAAAAGAGGCGAAAAAGAGAAAGAGAGAGAGAGAGAAGAGAAAAGAAGAGAAAAGAGGAGGGAAAAGAGTGAAGGAGAAGCCGGAGGACTCTCAGTTATCGACACTCTCTGACGACGACATTATTGTCAGAGCAACGTATATCTCACCCTTATATCAAGAATTATTTCCGGCGGCTTTTGCGCAAAATGAGAATAAACGCTGGTGAAATTTGCTAAACTACAAACTGAGAAAGAGAGGAACTCTAGATCGCGGAATGTTCTTCTGTTTACTATCTACATCGTACGTAACAATATCAAATTTTATTTGAGATACTTTTAGGTTAATTATAATCATCGCTTTCGAGTTATTTAATGTTTATCCATATGTTTTTAAATTCTTAATATTTTTATTTCGTTTCTTAATTTTCTTGTGTATTATTCGCAAAGGGATCAAAAAACAACGCGACTAATAGTAAGAACATTTATTTTACAATATACTTGTACCATGTCAAATTAATATCGCAGACTAAACATATATATAATTCTATTGTATCGATTTTTTTATTTTCGTTTAGTATCTTCTTGCTCAGTAGTTTTTCTTTAAATATTCTTAACGCTTCCTGGATTTTGACATTAATTAATTGACAAAAATAATCAAAATAATTAACAAAAAAAAAATGATAATGTTAAGAAATAAAAAATAAAAGATAAAATAGAAAGAAAAATTAAATCAAATATATATTTATACAAAAAAAATCGCAAAAACAATTTTTCAAAAGATCAAATTAATATCAAGATAATCATATTATTTTTATGTAATATTATGAATGCAAATAAGATTTTCTAACATCGGTTGAATGCAGCACTCTATTGCAGTTAATTAGACTTAAAGAGGCGCTTTCATCAAGAATAAGGCAGTTAAGAACTCCTTCAACAATGAATTATGAAAACTTCCGACAAATGTGCAATAGCATGTTGAGAGATTTTGAAAATATGAAGTGCAAGCCTAATTTTATTATGCAGCTCTCTAGATCTTTTGTGATTTTTAGTAATGGTACAAGAAATAAATTTAATAAATCGCGATAACAATAATCAAATGTCACTTGAAATGTGTACAATTATTTCTTCAAAATTATTTAAGTACTATATTATTCATATTTAAAAATTCATATTTTTGCTATTACATATTACATCTTTTTCAAACAAATAAGAAAATCTGTGATGAGATAATCTAAAAAAATAATCTCTTATCGAGTAAGTATTGTTCAATAAGCAGTCCGTTAAAACTAATTTAGCACTACTGATTCTCTTGTGGCAGTCTATGGATTCGCGCAACATATATTGATAAATATTTCGAGTAAAGAAATCAACTAGACTGACACGTTCGCGGCCGAATTGATGAAGATTGTAACAAATTGACTGGCGTATCTAGATCCTACGCGCGGCTCACAAGGGAGCGAGTAAGCCCCTTAATAGATTAAGATCCGACCTAAACATCACCGTGTCAGCGTTATGCCAGCAAAGTGCTGGTTTGTGTTACCGGAAGTAACGTAATAGCCAATGTGGAAGCTCATCATATATCGGGCCATTGTCTCACGAGCCGCGTTTGCTCGTGCAAACGATCGCAGCCTTTTTCGCACGCGTTTTAGTAGTTAAAAGAGTGGGAATCCATTATACAGCCGAAAAACTTGATACAATTGTAATTGTAGAAAATCACTCTCAAATATAACGATATATAAATATTTAATTTAACAGCGTATTAAGAGAAAAATTATTAACAAAGTATGACTAGAGAGCAAAATTTACAAGTACCAAAAAGTTTCTTATAAAATAATTACATAATTCAGTAATAAATACATTGCAAAAAATTCTAATTAAACACATATTAATCTGTCACAAATTTAAAATAAATATTATAGTTCTCTCGAGCTCTATTACTCTATTTTATCTCTTATTTCAACAAAAATTAAATTAACTATATTTGGTATTAAAATATCAAAATGAAATTTTGATACTTTTCGATAAAATTTCTATAGTGAAGATGAACACACATGGTCATTTAATTCGCTCTCTCCATAATTCTCCCAAAAGCATGAAATATAACGAGCACTCTTCTCGTCGCTTTGACTTTTCCGCGGTAGCCAGGTAAAATTCGATGTCTTTTGACGAAGGCAGAAAGAGCGAGTATGACGGTAGCACGGTGCACGCCCAAATGGAAGACTAACATGACCACAATTATACGCATAGGCCATGGTCCACGATATACGGTAGGCGCGACAATTGGCCGGATGTTTCCATTGTTATGGTCGATGTGACCCGCGGTATTGTTCACTAGTTTAGGGATGACTGAAAAGCGTCGATTTTGAAGGAAATGGCCTTTAAACGCAAAGAATTCCAGCGATTGACACGCGATCAATGACACAGTTATCGATGGATAGGATACATAATCGTCATTATCTTCATTTCTAGCGAAATAGCTTAAAATGAAATACGCATTTAATAATTGTCATAAACCGGACACGCAAAATCCATATCCATCTTCAATTGCTTCAAATTTTAATACTATGTAACTCACGTCAAGCTGATTAAAAATCCTGACGGATATAAATCTTCAAATGTCTTAGTTTCTGCTTCAGGGCCTTCGAAAGATCATTATATTTTATAAATAAAAATAATCAAAATAAGTCTTTTTTATTAATATTAGTTATAAATACTGTATAGTATGTACATCATAAATATAAC
>Ga0157364_1000853_pt1 | contig 23532 bp, 9 predicted proteins | sample AttsexASBM2_FD_111476 | JGI IMG/M metagenome (GOLD analysis project Ga0157364, IMG submission 111476) | Fungus gardens microbial communities from leaf cutter ant in Ribeirão Preto, State of São Paulo, Brazil - Atta sexdens ASBM2 | ecosystem: Host-associated > Fungi > Mycelium > Unclassified ...
CACACACACACACACACACACACACACACACACACACACACACACACACACACACACACACACACACACACACACACACACACACAAATCATGTTTTCTTCTTCTATCGTTCTATAACTTTCTAGCGTCGCCATCTCCCGCTCCGGATCAATACGACTTTTTAATAACGCGATGCATTTAAACGATTACTTCTGCGACTCAATGCCATACCCGTTTTTTCGCTGATCTCGCGTTATATATACGAGATATCTCTAAATTATGCAAGATGTGCACGTATTTTTTAATTAAATTTGATTTTTTTTTTTTAACTGAATACTTTTCTCTTAACACTTGATAAACATTTCGTTAATTAGATCTCAAGCTAAAAGTCCTAGTTAATTAAAAATTAAATGAAAAATTATCTTAACATTTATTTGTCTCTCAAATTTAATTTCATTTTCGATCGTTTTTATAATTGAAAAATGATTAATTTCTCAATATTTACAATGTAGAGAGAAGTCGATTTTAAATTAATCAACGAGCACGGTAAATTTGGTTTGGTTGACATTTTACACGTACTTTATGACATTTCTTTATCGCGAGCTATTCTTGCCACTCGACTTTTGCCAACTGAGGCATCTTCACGAAGGATCTGAGCGATTTATCTCGAGCATCGTTTGGCTTTACAATCGAGGAAAAGAGCCTCAACGTCGTCGTTTCGAATGGTAATAAACGGGAGAGGGCAGGCTGCACTTTTCACAGCGACGAAACGGCCTTCGCGTACAATCAGGGAGAAGAAGAAAGAGTGAGTGAGAGAAGAACCGAATCGAACCGGAACGACGACTTACCAAGCTCGTGTGTCTCTAGACAAGAGAGACCCACCACCCTTCGCCACTCTCTACTAACTCCCTCCTTTCTCGCGCTCTTCACCCCTCGCATTGCAATCGATTTTATCGGAGCCGTCCGACAGACAATTTACCTCGCAAAGATGCCGGCAAAAGCGCTGTGCAACGTATATTCGCACGAATACCGTGCCATAACGACTCGATAAACATTGAAATGTCTGTAGGTCATCTCGTATCTTCTGGCAAAGTTCAACTCTTTCGCGTACACGCATCTATAGTGTTTGCGGAAGACACGATCTAACTTTAGGAAGATATTTTACTTCGTAGCGAGATTGAAAGAAGTTTTATGATTCCAGCAATACCTTTCTATCTCGAGTTGTAATACGTTATATGTATTTGTCATCAGAAGAAGTTATTTCTCATTTCTAGCGAGAGAGAAAAATATTTCAAGAAACAAGCCTTTCTCAAAGAGTTTATACGCGCTCCGATTTAAAATTTATTTTCTAATTTTGTAATATTAATTGTTTTCTTCATAAATGTAATAATTTGGGTATAGCAGCAAATTCAACTACACGATAATAAGATAATAAGAATGTATTTTTTATATCATTCTATTTTCTGTAACTCGAGAATTTATCAAAGTGATTGTGATCACGGAAATGAAATAACGCAAATTTAATTAGTATCCGAAATTAATTAGTCCAACGAGTTAAGTTATCTCTTATCTGAGTTTCCTACATTTCCTTGAATATTATACGTCCTTTCTCTGCTGTAATGAGAGATCATTTAAAAACTGATACGATAGAAGATTTTGTTACTTTGTCATCTCGTTACTTAACGCGTGAGAACACGGCAAATCATGTCGCTGGTCTCGTCGCTTTCTCAGTTTTCACTTGCATTCGGATCTTTTTTTTACGAACAGTGGCGCGACGACGATCGTTGTGAAAGCTATAAAAAAGCTGCGGAAGCTATAAAAGCTGTTAAAGTGACTGGTAACTAACGTTCGTTATCGTCAATACAATGTGGTTCTCTCGCTACTCTTTACTCGCTTCTCTGTCTACTCTACTGTCCGTGAAGTCCCATAAGCGGATCAAGTTTCTTTTTTTCCACGGAGCTTTAACGCACACACATCACCTACGCCTGGAGAAAGTCCGTCGTGACACGAAAAAAAGGAAAAGAAAACGATTTTGAGCTTTTGTATCCGTGTAAAAGCTTTCCGTTCAGTTTATGTACGGAAAAAGAACCGCAATTTAAATCTCAGTCGCAAAAAATCGTTGTAAATCGAAATCCTTTTGTTTCTACCTTTGATTATATATGAAGTTAATTTAAACTCGCACAGCGAAACGCAGCAGCGATATAAAAGAGCATGGAGTACCGTATACGTACATTGCGCGTCAATACAATTCACGCTAAACGATCGAAAGCCTCGTCTAAAAAACATAAAAAAAAAGGACTTGATTTTACAAATTGTGGTAATGTTTTTTTTAAATATGCAATCTGCGCTTTCTCGGGGGGTGATATTTTCGTCGAGCCGATTTAATTCGAGCGACCATCCGATAATCTCGTAAATTAATACAACGCGTCATCCAGGGTGAGCAGTTTTTTTCCCCCGGCGGGATGTTGCGTAACGAATAATTTAAAAGCAATCAAAGCGGGCCCGCTAGGCGAAACCCGCAAACGCGCTCCACGTTAACACGTGCGCGCGCAATACCGTCCTGAATTTGACATTGTCCTCTTTGTAGAGACGGATATCGATCATCCACCTTCTCTTTGTCGCTCGCAGCCAATGTACGAACAACGCGACTCACGTTTTGCTTACGCGCCCTCGCGTGCTCGCTGCGCCGATGGCGTCGCTCACCTGTAGCGACACGATATCGTGAGAAACTATCGATATTTCGGAAACTTTAAGCAGCTTAAGAGAACCGATCGCTTTAAGGAAGGGAAGCTGATATGAGTTGAATCGCCTATGTACGTCATATTTTATTTGTGCATGCAGAAAGGGAAGTTTCAGTTTCGATCGAAGCCACTTTCTGGCAAATATTTTCCCAGCAAACACCCGAAAGTTTGGAAAAATATTTCAGACAAGAATTAAAACGGAGCGTTTGATTTTTATCGATCGATCACGATGATTTTTAATGTATAGAAAAATTTAATCGTGCATTATTCGTCATCTTTTATATTGATCTCCTCCTGTCATCAATATTTTACTTATTGTATGCTAATTATAGGTACATAGAGAATAACTGTTAAGTAACTATTTTGAAACTCGTGCTCTATATTGACTTTATTGAACAACTCGGCGACCTGATTTAGAGTAAAGTTCGAATTACCGTTAATCCGCGTAGAGAAAAATCTTATTCTTCTGTTTTTAATAAATAATAATTAATTTTATGTGTGCACTTTTATCAGCTCCGTACATTTTAGAATAAAATACAGTTTTTATGATCTCTAAGAGCTGACATAACTACATTAATTGTTCTATAATATTTTAATGAAGAATCGGATATTTAAATCTCCTCTCTTCCAATATTAATGGAAATATCGTCGATATCTGTCAGTTTTTTATACTCACCTGTATTCTACATCAGGTGGATTGGCCTCGGCGCAACACTTGAATCTAAGCTCGGAACCTTCGACGATGCGATCGATCTTTGAGAGGGACACCTTTGGTGCGTAACGTACCTGAAAACAAAATGCATGAATCGTCTTTCTCCATTTTCTAAGCTTCCCATCATACAGAAATCGAACTGTCGCGCTTTCGTACCGAGCTGTGCTACGTGCGTAGTCCGGAATAATAATGATCATATCCATTACTACACGTTTGAAATTTTCGAAGCGTTCGTTATATATTTCACAAGGGAAATAGGAGATATATCCCGTAGTATATTACTCACGCTCGATACACTTTCAGAATTGAATGAAATTTTATCTGTTCAAATTTTGTCTGAAACCTTTTAGGGCCGTATATTTATCATGTTATTTGAAACTCTATCCTTTTTAAGGCTATAATTTTTTTGCACAATTTAAAAATTAAAATAACGAAGCATTTGTTGCGTTGCATTTGTTTCCTCGATTCATTATATGTTTTCTTTGACTATTTGATTGTTTCGATCAAATAATATAAATTTTCTTCCATTGAAAATATTAACGATTAATTTTTATGAGCATAAACTTGAAAAATCGCCGTTAGTAATACAGCTTATTCTGCATTAAACTTGGAATACATTTAAACAGAATTTAGTATTTAAAGATTTTTTTTATTTAATATTTAAATGTTAAATTTAATAGATATTAAAAGATTTATTTTTGATATTAATATTATATTGGGATTTATTCGATATAAAAACGTTATATAATCTAAAAGAAGAAGTTAATAACATAGATATTTTAGTAGAAATCCACTCTGAATCAAGAAGAAAAATTTATCATTATGTAATAAAGATAAAATATTCTCTCTATATATCAAAAATTAAGTTTTTCTTCATTTTGTCGACTCGTGCGTGGATGATAAAAAAGAAATCACATCAAAGAAATAGGAGTTTGCTTGAACTCACTTGCGTAAGAATTGCTTCCAATTAGGACACGATATTAACGTCGAACTTATATATTAGGAGTCGTGAAAAGCGCGAGTAATATATCCGGCATCAGTGTAAAAGAGTTAAGTAATAACTCGTGAGAATTTTCTCTGCAGGTCGGGCAGTCGGTGTGTTCGCAATATCGCGCCATCTCCGTCCTCGTTCTCGTCGTCGTCGTCGTCGTTGTCGTCGTCGTCGTCGTCGTCGCCGTCACAAATTCGAATGTTCTGCCCGGGTAAAAATCTCTGCGAGTTCGCTTCGTTGCCCTTTTCCATGAAACTATTTGTTCCCTTTGCCACTTCGGATAATGGAGTCTACGTCTCTGAAGAAAAGAGGGCGGAAGTAGTACCCGGAGAACGCGCCAAAGTACTCGCGCGCGTTCGCAGCACGAAAGTTGCGCCAACGGATGGCGATTACCGCGCGCTAACCGCTTCTCAAGACACGACGTTAATTATTATACGTCGCCTCGTTACCCTTGTTACCCTCCTCTCTGTCCCGTCCCGGGCCCTGCTTTTGCGCGACTCGCGTTAATTTCTTCCTCCGGTCAGCGAGTAAAAAGAACGCGCGCGCATAAAAGGCCAGTGATTTTATTTCCCTTTAAACGAGATTTCTATCTTCCCCCGCTTCCCATTTTCTTTTATTTTTCTTCGATTTCTCGCCGTCTTGCTGACACAGTTTACAGACTTATTTCATGATATTATGCCTTATGTATTTCCAACTGTTCAAGTTCTTATCGTGTAGTGCGTGCTAAGAGTGGGGCTCAATTACTTTGTACGTACCTCGACGCGAAGTTTGGCGCTTTGCGGCGAACGATCCGCCATATTTTGACTTTGGCACGTGAAAGTCGTGTTGTCGTGATCCTTTCGCGGCATCACTCTCAGGACGGACTTTACAGTAATCAGCGGACCGTTATCGTACGCTTCCTTCGTGGTTTTGATACCATGGCGTAGCACGTTGCCCAGTCCATCGATCCACGTGATCTGCAAGAAACGTTACAGTTAAAAATAGCATCGCTCGAGAAAACACCCGCGTCAGGGAATTGACCCGTGACCGGAATTCTTATGCTTTTATTACCATAATGTTGCCCGTGGGACTTAAAAACTTAAAGTTTTATATATATATATATATATATATATATATATTAAAGCTACAATCCTCTTTTAAAGAAATATTCCAATAAAAATGCAAGTTTTCAACATTATTGTAACATATTATGATACATCTTAAATAATTATTTGGAATAATATGGATGAATTAAAATGAACGGAAATTAAGTGGAAATTAAATGGAAAATCAATTTAATTTAAGATATTAATTTCTTCAGCTTCAGTTGAAGTATGATTGTGTTTCGAATCGAGCAAATCTTATCGGCGCGCATGAAACTATGAAACTGAAATATATTTGCATAAATTTGCATTTAGTATTATTAAGAGATTCGCTTTGACTGAAAGTAAAATTATTTCTATTAATTAATTTATTTAGAATAATTTAGAATAATAAATTTTCTTTAACGTATTCCGATCAAAGTAGTTGGAAAATTTCGAAAATTTAAGCAATATCAGCTTTTGTGAATTTCACAAACTGTATTTCAAAATTTTCACAATGTTGTTCATGGATAAAAACCGATAGCCTCGGAATTGTTGAGAGAGATACGATTTGCAACGATCAATTAATGAAGTTGCGAACGAATTTCCGTGCATAATGCCGTAACATGATTGTTCTGCCGGACCTGTTCAAACACAATTGCGCACGTATGTGCGTGCGTGTCGCGGAAATCAAGCTTATCGGCTCTAATTAGACACCTCATGCGAGAGTTCCTGCTGTTTGTTATCGATATGAGATCTCCGGGCTGCAAGTGCCGCAGCGTCCTTCCGCGTTCGCTGTGTTATAGGGATCACTAGAATAATCGTATTCCCATTTCCCATACAGTGTCGCCATTATCTATGGTATTGTCCTGTATCTCACGATTTATGTACTTTTCGCACGATTTTTACCGCATAAACATATTATTGCAATTTCACGCGAGCCAACAGATATCTATCGGATACAGGTATTTTGTTTTTCAAAGCGTTTCGCGATTATTCCGATAATTTTGTTTTTTTGCTGATTAATCAGCAACATGCAATCTAATATAATATTTATTAATGAAATTCATACAATGTATTAATATTTGCAATCTTACATCACTTCTATATGTAGGTACAATAAAAATGCGAGAAAATATTAAGATTTAATTAGAATATCTGGTACAAAATGTTAGAAATAATTATATATTGAGTTGGCTATGCATTCTTTAAATTCTTAAAAAAAAATCATCATCATTATTATTTCTCAGAAAAAGTATTCTAAGTTTCTATAATAATAACTTCTGAATATATTTTGCAAGATAAAAAATGTTACGATATTAGTTGGTTCTATTTTTCGCTTGAAGTTTGAATATGCGATGCTATTGTCAATTTTCTACACACATAATGCGTAATGGTAAAATCATAGTATATCGGATGTAGCGCGTGATACAATTTCATAAATATATATGAAGATCTTTTTAAACGTGAGAAATATCGGAAATCGACATACGATTTACGAGCTTGTCTTCTTTCATGCAATCAGCGCTGAATCGAATATGCTTTCCGTTGACGCCTTCTTGTAAAGCAGGTTCGTTTAGTCGCTTTTCTAACTGCGGCCTCCGCAGGAAATCGATCTCGTTCGCTCTAATTAGGAGTTCTGCGGTCTCGCGGTGCAGTACCATTTACTATTGTGTCACGAGTGCGAATGAAATTGCTGTGCAAAGTGCATTTGCCTAAAGGAGCGAAAAATCGGAGCATTCGGACATTTTTATCCTTTCTCTTAAAAATTTCTCATAAAATATATAGCCTCATAAAACTCATAATATAATTAAGTTTCATGGAACGCGTTGCTTTTAAAGGCAGAATCCGTAATTTCCGAAAAAACTGAAACGTTTAAAGACTTAAAAATAGAAATGGATTAAAAAAGTTAGTTGTGTTAATATGTCTGTAACAGTATATGCGCTCCACGAAAAAAGTATCATTTGTCGCAAAATCATGATTACGACGTAATCCCGTTTTTATTTCAAATCTTTATTTTATATTTCAATAATAAACAGAAGCTCCAGAGCTAATCTCCATCGAACATTCATCCCACTTTCCCGCTCGCTTAATCATCCGATATTCAGTTTTTACATTTTCACGGTATTAAAGCATGCATTTCGCATTTTCTGGTTGAGAATGGCAGAAATACACGCGCAGCTGGTTGCCCTCCGGGCTAGAAATTTCGAGGCGCGCGCGTCCAGCTTTATTACGAAGCATATTGAGAATCGTATCAGGATATCCCGTAGCGGTTTTCTCTGGTAAGATGAATAGATTCACAACTAATAATTTCCCGTGGGCATCCACGTGCCCCCATCCCGTCACCCCCGCATGGACCATTCGCACGATGGACAATAGCTCTGAAAGTGGAGTTACGGGATGTAGAATAAGCGGTGCGGCCGGGTGAAGAGAAGGTGTTAGTAGTGGTATTAGTAGTAGTAATAGTAGAGAAATAGAGAGAGAGAGAGAGAGAGAGAGAGAGAGAGAGAGGATGCTAAAGAAAGGCGGAGACGGGGATAGGAATTGCATGAGTAAATGCCCTATTCCGTTGTTGGAGCTGTTTAATTACTAGTTATCAGTTGAAAAGCAAACGGGAGGAACGCGCGAGAGAGGGCGCGACAGACAGCGGATCCAGGAAAGAAGAGAGACGCAAAATCGGATTATGGCGAGAGCTGCATTCGACTGTGGTGACTCTGAATTTCTAGCAGAATTGCACTAGTTCTCTCTCTCTCTCTCTCTCTCTCTCTTTCTCTCACTTGCTTGCTTTTTCTCTTCTTTTTTTCTGTCGTGCGATTCGCCTAATGAAAGCTGATAAGGCCGCGATAGATTCAGCAATATCTGCAACGGCTTAGCACGTCGCCCGACCGAGCATCTCAGAGGGAACGAGATGGCTTGTACATTAAGTTGTAAAATCGAGAGATCTGCATTTATTAAATGTTTCCTTCGATTTTATCGCGCGAACAGAGTCCTGAGATTTCTCAAGCTGAATTAATCACAATAATTTGACAAATTATTCTTGTCCGCTAGATAATTTAAATGTTAATATGAATATAAATATATTTTGTACATTTTCTGAATGCAATATGAATGAAGAGAATAATAGTACATTTGATACTCTAAAAGCAATATTAAAATCCTGCCTTGAGGAAACTTGCGGTATCTTGCGAGTTTTGGCGGCAATGCGATAGGAAGTCTTAAAACTTTGATGTTGTCAAGAAGACGAAAAGGGTGAGATAGGAGAAGAGAAATATCAGAATGAAAGTGTACATGACGAAATACAATAATTTAAACAATTGTGAGAGAATCGTGGCAAGTAGATAGTTACGTGTTACGGGAACAATTATTAGACGCTGTTTAATATTAATCTCAAAATTATACGCGCGACGAAGACAACTTCACAGTTACTCGACTTTGTGAAAATTATTTCGTGAAAATCCTTCTGTTTTATTCATCTCCGTAAACTTTACGATACGCGAAGCACAGTAAGCAGAGAGAAAAATGAAGAACAAGCGAATTCTATAAAAAGAATTATCGAATATTTAATTAACCTTTCTTGATACTATTTTATTTTAGCGCAAAATATGATGCATTTATATAATCATACTCTCTATTGGTTTTTTAAAAAGACATCTAATATATTTTAATTTTTTATTATAGTATAAATTAAAAATGTATACAATTATTAATACAATTTTTAACGTAATATGAATTAAATTAAATTAGATTTTATTGAATTTTAGTGATGTATACATTTATTGATATTTTCGAATATGATAAACAAGATAAAGATATATGATTGAAAATTTATTTTCATCTTCTTTGAAATATACAGCTTTAAAAAATTGTAAATACATTTTTAGAAATAGATTTGCAAATTTCGATAATGGGATATTTATTTAAGTCGTCGCAAACATTAAAAAAAATTCCAATGACACAAAAAAAAACAAGAGTAAATAAAAATCAAATATAAATATGCTTCAGGACAGTTCGGATGTAATCATTCATGGGCGCCTACGGGAGCTTATAAACCGATAACAGATTTTCGCCAATTTGAACCTGTCGCCAAAAAAAAAAAACGCGAATTTTCTAGATAGACATTTAATGTAAAAAAATTTTGGTTTTTGCGATAAAAGTCTGTTAGAAACGTCTAGATTTTGAATACATTGGAGATTGAAATGTATCATGTATTTCTGTGACTAACTTTCGTTTATTATATTTTATGACACCTTATACATTTTATTTTTCATGTTCTAATAATACTGCACACGATACGCGAAGAAAAGTGACCTAATGATGAAACCGCACGAACTATACGCACGATATCGCGTGATTAGCAACTCTACTCTTTCGTTCTTGCTCTAATGCTTTCACTGATACAACAATGCATCGAAATTTTGCGAGTAGCTTTCGCTCCATTTTTCCGCTCCGTGAGCGGATAATGTTGAATCACGTCAATGATCGATTATGTAGGTAGTCTATTGTTTAATTGAACAGAACCGGGCGCAATAATAACGTAATTAACGAAAATTTATGAAAAGTACTACTGCCGAAAAATGAATTTAAAATCCTGCGTAAAATGAATAATTTTAATAAAGCTAAAAGAGTAGTAAAATTGTGACAAATAATTGTGACGAATAATTTAGTATAATATTTATAGTTTATATAATTATATGTATAATGGTTATTACATTAAATAAATATATTAAAAATATGATCGTTATTTTACTCAAAATATAATGGTTTATTCATCGTTGTAAAAATGATTGTTACTTCATGGAGAGAACAGATTTTTAAAAATTATTTTTTATTATTCATGTATCATTTCTCTTTGCTAGTTTTTGCTAGTCATCGCTTTTTTTTTATCGTGCTTTTTTCATTCATGAATTTCGATACATAGATATCTATAGTTGCAGCCATTAGCACACCTTATGGAACTTTTCATAAAACGATTGAAATAGCGGTTGGATGAGAATTCCGTATATAATGAGATTATTCAAATGATTGAAATTCGGATGTTGTGCATAGCCTATTTCCGTAATAATATTTGTAACACCGGAGAATATTGATTTAATTAATGGGTACGCAAAATGTGGTTTCGTGGTAATGAATAATGTGAAAATTAAGCTCTTGTAAAATATGATACTTTTCACGGATTTGCGCGATTTGATGCATCACAAATTGTGAACCTAGTTTTTAAGAAAGATTTACATGATACATAACTAATATACACGTACAATATAGTTAACGTTACAAAAGCCATATTAAATTATTTCTCTGAGAATCGCGATGCCATTTATTTTGATCATTAATATTCTGCTGAAATTATGAAACTTCTGTACGATTATGTGGTTCAATATTCTATCAGATTGCAGTCGACCATTTTAATCACTCTATGATTTAATGTATTCTTTTTGTATGCTGCGGGAATACATTCAAAATGGATATTTTTTCGTGTTTAAATATTCTGTGATCATTACTCGCGTGTCGATTCTCCGATCGCGCCATTAATCGTGGATTTGCATAATTTTAATTAAAAAGCATGCGTTTGCGAGCGATCGAGAAACAAATTTCATTAAATTCTTCGACAGTTGTCGATTAACTGGCTGCTTCCGGATTTAACATTAACGACAGTGAACGTCGGGATCGTATATTTATCTGAGGATAAAATTCGTGCTTGACAAATTCGCGTTCTTGGATTATTTTAATATATATTGGACATGCATTTCGTAACTTTTAATGAACTACGGTAATAAATTATTTTATTTATTTCTTACGTTTATAATATGTAACAGATGGCTAAGATTCAAATGAAAAAAAATAAATACTTTGAAAATTTTAAATAGGCATATTCGAAAGAAATTTGTTTTCTTACAAGTGTCTTGCAAAAATCTTTCGAAATTATTTAAAATATTTGCGCATTAAATAAATCGACACTGAAAAAAAAAGATTGATTGCTACAACAATTTAGAAAAATATATTTAATAAAATATGGCATAATATTTTTATATGGCTGCAACAACCAGCTTTTGATTGTAGCAGCAAATTTTTAGTTACGTTAGTCTATCCGCAATGTCAGTATATGATTTCGATAGGCTGATTGCAGCCATATAAAAATGCTATGCCATATTTTACTATCTAAATTGTTGCAGCAATCAATTTTTTTTCAGTGTAGACCAATACAATTTTATATGAAAGAGATTGTTGAATAAGTAGATTTGGAGCACCCTGTACGTATTATCTTGCGAGAAAGAAATTCTTAGCGTGCAATTGTAATGGAAAGTTATGCAGCCGTGATAACTTCCGATGTTGTTAGGTCGGCATAGCCGAACTTTTGCTATGTAATGAATGAAAATAAAGCGCGCCGTATGAAATCCGTAGGCGGTACATTAGTGTAATGGAAAACCCTTATCTCCATAGCAGTCATTAAGTTTAAGCTCTTTTATATAAGGATAAACTTCCTTTTGTCACGAATATTATGGAAACACATCTTGCAGGCTCATGAAGTTAACGAGAACTTTTTCCTGGTATTACATGTGTCTCGTAAAGCAGTCACTTTGGACTGAGTGTAATATATCAAAGCATTTATCCATCCTCTTTAATGATATTTTACACAAGGATAATTGTATCATAGCATATCATATTACGTTATTGCGATTATTACGGTTAAAATATTTGCCTTAACGTGAAAAATGCTCTCGTATATTATCAAGTCATTATTACTCATAATATTGAATGCAAAAACAATAACATTTAACGACGCTAATTTACATCCGTACAGCTTGTATTATAGAATGTAAAATTCAGAATTATATGATTCTTTCTTTCTTTTCCTAATTCAACTAACTTGTTCCTCACAAGCTCGTACTTTATTTATCCGAATACGCATATTACGTGTCAAACGTGTTTTATACATTCATAAGTTCGGAAGGGGTGGAATTGCAAGAACAATCAGTCAGTATTAACTGACGGGCTGACTGTGTAGGGACATAGGTAACCCACATAAATCTCAGACTCACCAAGCGTGATTCAAAGTTGTTTTTGTTGCGCGGAACCACGCGTTCTGCTGAGTGGACTTCGCAGCAAGAAATGCAACCCATGACTTCAGCCCTGGTTCAGATTCGGTACTATTTACCAAGCGTGCTCCGCGTTTGAGTTCCCGCTTTTTATTCAATCAATCAGCAGGAATAATAACTTATTCTTCATATTATCGATTTCAATTAAAATCCATGCGACACGAAAGCCCTTCAGTGAATCTTAATTTGATATTGAATAATATTGTCTGTTTATTTCCACGTGATAAAAACAACTTTGAATCACGTTCCACCGATATGACATAAATTGAGAAGGTTAATTGAGAGAAAAATAGTTCTTGTATTTCTGCGCAGCAATCTACCGCAAATAAGGGGATTTGATATGTGGATATGTTCATCCTGTTTTATGACGGATCCGTAACTATAACTCAGTTTATATGTATAGAGTCACGTTAAGATATATTATCACGTATAATACGATGCCATATAACTTTAGATATTATTAGGTATAGCATAAAGTTTTGATATACATATATTTCACACATTACGTTGATATATTCATCAAAGAAATGTAGTGTATAAACTGAGTTTATTTTTCAAATAAATAATGATTGACTCTTAACGTTAAACAATAATAAATACAATTACTAAGGACATATATAAAAGTCACGCGTCGAAATTAATGTGCAAATAAAATTTTTAATATATTTCTACACACATATATATATATATATATATATATACGTTGAAACTTGCAATTTACATAAGTTAGTACTTTTAAATATGCTACCAAATGAACTCGATTATGTGTTTATTTATTTTTCGTTTAGAATTGAGATTGACAATACGATGGATTTACATGTACAACAAGAGACATTCGGAAATGACATGATTAAGGGAGATACGGCTAAAAGTAAAATCAATCGAGCATAATCTTCGAGGCAACGTACTGCCCATTGCCAAAGGATATCCACGAAGTTTCCAGATGCAATCGCCGGGGGCTGCTTTCACGGCTATTAATCCGGTCTAATCTCGGGTAATCCTATTGGTATATGTGTGTATACACATATATATATATATATATGCGTTGACAAAGATACGGAAAGAGGAAAAGATACTTGCCTCCGCCGGTGGTTTTCCGGCGCTGCTTATACATTCGATCACCAGCTCGCGATCTTCGGTGGTGACGAGGAAGTCACCCTGTAAGATCTTCGGCTTTTGCGGTGGTACTAGCACGCTCAGCTTGGCAAATCTCGATCGTAAAGCCGGCTGTCCGTCGTTTGTCGGCGAAGCCTGACATTGATACGTGCCGTCGTCCTCGAGTTCCACCGGATATATGTGCAGCGAAAAATCACCTGCAAGCAGAAAAAAAATATAATCAATAAATATTGAAGTCTAACAGATTTTACATGATATTAAATATTGATATTAAATTTTTCATGAGCTTTCGCTGGAATTAAAATTGCGTTCAACTAATATTATTATTATACTTTAACATGGTTTGAGATTTTATCCGAAAACTATAATAAATAGAGGTAAAGCGTTTATCATTGTGGGGAAAGCCATCTAAAAATATAGCCAGATAAATGAATAAGATATTCAATAAAAAAAAAGCGCAAATAACAAAAATATGGATTTACAAATGAATGATATAAAAAGAAATACCTATATCCAAAAAAAAAGTACATAAAATAAAATTAATGAAATAAAGATAACGACAAAAACTGAGCAAGAACATAAAGAATATAACTAGTAATATGATAATAAAGTTGTAAGTAAAGAACGAACAAGTATAATAATGAGGAAAATTGTGATAAACAATGTCTCTTTAAATATGTATATTCGTCGAAAAAAATCGATCCCAAATTGAGGAAAGGATTTATCATTGAAATACAATACGAAGTGGAAATAATCTCTACATTATATGGATACTCTCTGAATTGTAGACAATGGAGGAGAGATCGAAAAAACGATATTCAACTGCAGCGGAATATGTCAGTCGCTTATAGCATCGCGTCGGAACGCAGATATGGAATTTATCACGGCGCGGTTTTATTTTAAATTCGTCGCGTATTCACGTAAACTGTCAGGCACCATCCAGCTTGATAACTACCATCGACGAATTAGAGCCAGCTCATCCTACTGTGAGGAAGAATCTCTCTCTCTCTCTCTCTCTCTTTCTCTCTCCTCCCCCTCCTCTTTTCCCACATCCATTCTTCATCTCTCTTTTTCTTTTCTCTTCCCAATGATTTTCAACCACCGCCACTACTACCGATTCCCTCGTCAAATCGCGAGAATATACGCATTGTCTGTCGAGCGAAAGTGGCGTCGTCGCTCAAAAGTATCGCAAGCTCGTCGATTCACGCCGAGTCGCATCACGTATCACGGTAACGTATCGCGCTCGAATAAATCCGCGTCGCCTGTACAATTTATCCCCCTTTCTGTGTGTGCCGTTCCTTTCTTTCGCGCATTGGCACTTTTTTTTCTCCATCATCCCGTTCGACCATCCTCTTGGTTCTTCTCGCAGATCGATGTCACGCATGCATCCCAATGCATATAACATTACGCTTCTCGGATCCGCGAACGGAACAAAGTGAACGAGACGAAGGCGACATTCCGCGTACATGATGCGATGGTCGAAGGGACAGCTCATGGTCAGACGGTAGAAAAATGTAATTGTCAGTCTCCGTGCATGCGTGCGACGAGAAATAATTTCTACAATAAATTGCACCTTCACGATAAAGTTGGCTGACAACGGCGGCGCGTCCGACCGAGGACGCACTAAGGACACTTTCCACCTAGGTGTCAGCCCAAATTTACTGCCTTTATATGTGAAATATAAAATTCCGCGGAAAATATGAAGCAAGTTGATAAATATATCCCGAGACGATAATATCATTTCTGGGAAATTATTAATTTCTTTTTGATACAACTGATAAATATATTATATAAGCGATAAAAAATATTACAAGCTGTATACGAGAAGATGAAAGTTATGTGAGAGTATTAAATTTATATATAAATTTTATAGTTGTTTAAAGATCATATTATAGAATTTAGTAAATATTCAGGAAATTATTTTTATATTACAAAATTAATATGCAAAGTATAAAATATTAATAATTTAGAGTTTTAGATAAAATTGTTATTACTTCTCTCTTTCTCTCTCCATAGCGTCAACACAAGAAAAAATGTTTTTTATTACTTAATTTGACATTCTATTTGGCACCTGCATTATAGAGTACTACGGAGTATGAAACTCTATAAATGATTTTTTATTTATTCTCTGTTAGGATGGTATGTCCCTTGATTGTCGCGCTTCTGTTCAAAGCTACGGTGGCTTATGCCCGATGAAACGTGTATGAGCCGCTCGTAATACCGCGCGTTTCAGCCGTTAAACGTCAGGGCGTTATCGAAAATAATTTCCATGGGAAATTTTGTGTGGTACGGTGTGGGATGATGCGAAAAGCTTCGCCGAGTCACTCGTCCGTGATGGTCGCGCGAGTAAAATTGACGAGCGCCCCTGCATTAAATGATAAAGTGATTTTTTTGCATTTTTTTATATTTTATTTTGACTGCAATGGTATATTCATTTGCTATTTCCACCGATGTGTCAATGGTCGATTTATCCTTTCGAATCATACAACTTTATCGAACAGTATTATGTAAAAGTAATTTAACCCATCAACTAGCAGTTCCGAGTAAATCAAGTTTAAAATTTCGAAGAAATATTTTAAGCTATTTTTCCTGAATGGCGTGTGATATTAAATTTTACTTCAATCATTTTTTTTTTAAATGCAAAGTTTTATATTGCCAGCTACACAATTTTTTACAACTTATACAATCCGGTTTTTTTTTTCAAATTTCATGGTTTAACTTATTTTTATATGATACCTTCCAATTAGCGTAAACCGAATAACGGAAACCGTAACCGAGCGATAAAGTGCATTCACCTATATGCACCTACATTTGTGGAAGTTAAAAGCCAATTGAAACGTACATTTTCTTGCTAACTACAATTAACGCTTCTCTCAGGATCCCCCGTTGAATAAACTTTGAAACTTTGACATACAGAACATCGTCCGTAGCTTTCTGTAATACTACGATAATTACTTTCGCTAGATATAGTCAATGTTATATATCGTGTCAGTTAGAACGATCATCTATAATGCCCTCATAATCAGTTGAATTTACTTCGACGAACGTAACTTAGTAATTTTCGTGCCGCGAACTTTTGGCATGCTATTGTTTGCGCAGCTGGTATCGTACGACTTTCTAAAATAACTTTCTCTTAAAAGATCTACATTTTACAATTTTCTTTTATGTTAAGTTTACTCAGAATTATTTCAAAATGTTTATAATGATGAGGATATTTTATATTTCAGTTGGTGGAATTTTACTAGAAAATACTGCATTGGTTGCAAATGCAATATCGTTGAACAGTGTTTTTCAATCAAGCTTTTTCACAAGCTCGATAAATCTACGTTTTCGATATTTTCGTTTTACATTTAGGTCCTCTCAAGATCACAGCAAAATAATATATTACATAACGATAACATAAATATACATTAGATGTCCTATTAAAAAAATTGAAATATATATCTCAAAGATGCTAACAGAAATTGTTTTATTATTAAATTATATTTTCTTTCATTTTTTAATTTTTGTATTTACTTACATATATGCGTTGTTTATTCTTTTATATCTTATGTTTCATTTTCTTTATTACTTTTATTGGTAATAATTTTATTCGGAAGATGGAAGGTTCCATATTCCGTATGGTGAATAGCCGACCGGATGAATGATGGTGACAACTTCTTATTTACAAAATGTTAACGCACGTCGGTGTTACCGGGTTAGGAAGTTTTACGGAAGAGATCCTTGAATACTACACACCTGCGCGTCAAGTAAAGTTTGTTGCATTAAGCGTGAAAAATTATAATGCCAGAAAACTTTGACGTCAGACAGAAGTGAAGTGAACTCTGATTATATTAAAACTCCTCACCGAATTTTTTGAATAATGAATCGTCACGGATATTCGATTAAAAAATTATAAAAACTCTCAAAACTTTCGTAATTATAGAATGTCGCCGTTTTGATCGCAATAAACTTATCTGATATTTAGTTTCCGTGAGATATTTTAACAATTACGTTTTATTGTGGCAACGTCGAGCAACTGTTTGATATAGCGTTTAGAATTCAAGTCTTCATGAGACACAATTTGAGAACATTTCCGATGTAAGGGTCTGACATAAAAGTCGGACAAAGAAGAAAGGATCTTTTGACAAGCAAAGGTACAAGAAGAGCCATGAAGACTTACTCAATGCGGTGGAACAATACATTGCGAGCAATTAATTAACTCCTGCGTTGTCCGCTCCGCTACAAACAGCCATAATTAATTTTAATTACACGAGTCAAGAAATGAACATTGTATCATAAACCGTTACGATTAATTACAATTTGTTACTGTTAACTGTTAACAGAGAGTACAATACTACAGCGCATTTTAACCGACCAAAAATCGTGAAAATCAATATTTAGCTATTTACAGACTTTGACAGACGTAACGATAACGCGAGAACAAATAAGAAAAGGATGAATCGTGAGACTAAAAAGGGAATTAATGTTTCTGAATTAATGTATATTTAATGTATTTGCTACTGGTAAATATATTTATTGAGGTAAAATGTTTTTGATAATATTAATATTACAATATACGATTGTGATGAACCCCTCTACGGCATATCGTTTGGTTCTATCTTGCGAAATATTGCAACATAAGAACATTCTTCTTAAGCACTGGGGTCGGCTTTGCTCATTAATATCAGTTGAATTTTACAAATACGATTCTCAGCGTCGAGAACGTAGCAAGCCCAAAGTTTGCACAGCAGAGAATTTCACCCTTCCGGATGCATAATTTATGCGGGTACTCGGCTTTCTCCGTTGCCAGACTTGGACATTTTATGCTTCAAAGAGCATAAAAATGGCGACGGTTTAAAAAATTCCCAACCTGTTCCGACGTCCGCAATTTTGTTATGTCGAAATTGAGATTGTCGTTTTAAAAAAATTGCGCATGAGACACGCGTATACATATCTCGGGAGAAGGTTATGCAGTATAATATTTGTAACTTGAATACTAAAAAAACGGTATATTGCGACTGAGAAACTCATACTAAGAATAACAGCGGAGAATACGGCAAACAGATTTTTCCCGAAGGAACGTTGAGAAAGAAAATATATTTGGATACTAAAACGCTTTCAAAAGATGCGATATGTTGGCGGTAGATATGAATTTTCAGCAATATAAACGAAAAAAAAACCGAGTGTTACGAAATTCGAGAATCAAAATATCACAGCAAGAAAATTTTCGAAAAATTAAGTAAAGAATATTATAAAGTTATGTGTATATTTTTTTTTCAAGTAGTGTGTTTGAGATATAAGAACTTAAACGTAGTCTATCTAAACGCAGTTACTTAAAGCTTTATTATTTCACAAATTATTGCTTAAAATCAAAATAACTTTTTTATTTAATTTTTTAAATTTTTTGATAATATTTTGATTCGCGAATTTCGCGAATATTCTATAGATATTTTTTCTATTTTGCATCATAGTTATAGTGACATTTCGTCTTAGAACTGGTATTTATGCATTAATAAATTAATTGAATCATGGATATAGCGTCATAATCAAGATAACCCTAATTATTATTTCTATTAATTCTCTAATCAGAACCGTGTTGCTAGTTGTTTCGGTAAACTCTTCCTCTTCCCTTCTCTCTTTCTCTCTCTCTCTCTCTCTCTCTCTCTCTCTCTTTCTCTGAGCTTAGGTCTGTAACTAGACAAACGGCGTGATAACATCGCGGCGCGCGGTTACCAGCCTTTATTGCAATACGTAGTAAATCACACACGGCCTAACTAACAGTAGTGGATTGTCTTTACACGCGATGCGATTACGTTGCAAATTTCGTTCTTCGCTAGGGTGTCTGGTCACTCGGCTTTGCACCGCGAAAACTAGGTGCAGAGGGCGAGAGCAAAATGTAAAAAAAAAGGGGAGAGAGAGAGAGAGAGAGAGAGAGAGAGAGAGAGAGAGAGAGAGAGAGAGAGAGAGCGCGTTCGATAACTCGGACAGTGCGCACGAAAGCTGTGAAAATATCGAAAACGTAATCCGGTGGGTGTCCCCGAAGCTCTCTGATATACGTTTGCGAGAAACGGCGGCCGCGAACGAGCCTCGTAAAAGCTTGTGTGTTTACTGTCGACGAGGTTGCGCGCGGATTTGGTCTCCCGGCACGAAGTAATCGCGTAATCAGCGGGCGCGGCTTTATCTACTCCGGCATATCGGCATTTGGGTCGGCCGTTGGGTAGTGGTGTCCGAGGGCCGGAGAGAGCTGCAAACGGGCAAACGATAACATTCTACGGACATCGTTCGCAGGACGCAACGAGGGTTGTATGCGCGAGGGCACAGGTCTTTATCACGGCGATAAATCAGCGCTCCGTCAATAATACAGTCAGGCCTTTCGCATAAGACGTCGGGTACGCCGTGCACGTTAACACGCGGGGCACACGGACGAACGGACACACACACACGCGCGCGCGCGCGCGCGCGCGGAGACGTGCGCTATAGACCAGTTAGCTCGGGTATGTAATAGCGCGGCCATAATTCCCTCCGAAATTAGTAACGGTTAGGCCTACAAACGGTCGGTAGGCAAGCGAGCGCCTGCCGGACGAGCCAGTCGTGACATTAATCGCGTCTGTAAATTTCACGAAAGCACAGCCGGGCATTGCTGCGCACTTGGAAACTCGCTGGTGAGTTTCGTCGCGGCGAGGGGGGTGAACGGGGAGGATGTAGTGCGGATGCGAACAAACGGCATTAACGTTCGTCCGGTTGAGCGGATTCGATCATCGAAGAAAATCGATACTCGGCTGAAGAGACGGCTGCCGTCGACACCACTGTTGATTCTGATTATTCTCTATCGTGACATAATTCTTCTACACCGATCGATCCTAAAAGAAATGCAGGAATTGTGTTCTACTTTCAGGTAGACAGGAACATCTAGTTAATTTAACTCCATAAATCAGCTTTAAGCAAGAAACGAGAACAACTATTTATTTCAAATCAGATTTTTGTATCGGCTTTCTGCACAGAAAGATTTTCTATGCCTCTACTACCTTCCATCTCGACGTTAATTTAATAAAGGTGCATTAATAAAAGAGCTCTTTCTGTAGTGCAGGATTATACACACAGGGATTTGGCTTGAAACAGGAATTTTATTTCGAACCTTTTAATTTTCGTAATCAGAATTAATCTTATGTACGTTCCTATATCTACCTATGTACCTGCTATATCATGATTGTGGTTTGATTATACCAGAGGCAAATATTTGTTGCATTTTCCTCAATCATGCCAGGTATCGGCCACCTGGCATGGGCTAATGCATCATTACAGATAGTTATCCTTTAATCGACAAACCAACCATACATCCTAAGGTCGCAGCAATTGCCAATTAAGCGCATCTGGATATCTGATTGGTGCTAACGTAGACCTCCATTCGCGCATGTGCAACTGGAAATGTGCAGCTCCGAATTTGCTACCTCGTAGAGTGAACATTACCATATGGATAAGGCAAGATTTCGGTAAAAGTGCTTTAAAGCTCAGCTTCGAAATGCAGTTGAATTTTTCATGCTGCGGTAGAACATGCTGACTGCATACGATTTGCCATATATTTAAACATTGAAAAATCTTTCATTTTTTAAATAATTTTACATTAATCGATAATGTTTACAAAATGAACGTGACTGTTTGAAAAATTCCAGTCAGATAATAAAGTGTTTGTTTTAAAAATGAGGCAATAGAGAACGACGTATATGAGTAAATAAGCATTTATCTTTGGGGAGTTACGCTAATTTTTCTATCGCAGGGAAGTGTTCCACTATACGTGACAAAAACTTTTAAACATTGATCTAATATTTACTATGATGTAACGCCATTATTCAGGCCAATTATCGCAACGGTATAGTCTATGGACGGTTTGCAAATAAAAGGAAGATGGACGATATGTGATGATTACCGCAATGATAGTACAGAGCGACAGGTCTCGAAATTATACTCAGCTTTTACTGCACAACGAGGTTCAATCGACCCTATTGGCCACCATGCCGACGATCGTATTGATTTCGTAAACCAACCCGCGTATCGTGGTTTCTCGTTGCGGTTGGGAATTTGCTAAAATTTCAGTATCATATGCTCGTTCTCGCTATTATTTTGGCGCCGATGACGGTGTTGATTTGTAACGAAGTAATATGTTCATGATATCCTGCGAATTAAGCGCGCAGTAGTAGTGGCCGTATTATTTATGAGAATTCGATTATTTCGTCTTTCTAATATTGGATTACTTCTATTAATTTTATATACGCGAAATGTTTAATTTATACACGTGTTTCTGTATGCGACGAATCTGATGAATAAACCACAAAGTGATGACGAGTATATTGGATATTAGTCGAAAGAAATTAATTATGTTTGTAGCAGCTTCACGATTTACAAAATTAATACGCGAGCATAATTAAGAACTTTCATCCTCATCTTTGTTACGAATGCATCTTATAATACAGAATGGCGCACGAAATGTCACACCATTTGATTTATATATATATATGACAATATTTATTTTTAATAAAATTGATTGAACACAGAACTAGTCCAATTGAGTACCAAAGTGAAAATTGGATAATTAAGTGATATGACGTTTCGTGCGCCGTCTCGTATACTTTTCTGTTTCGAAATAACAATTTGATCCTTTTAATTTTAACAATATTAGAGAAATTTGATGTTTAGTAATTAATTTAAATTTCAGTTATTTGAATGCAAATATCTTGCAAGTATAAACAAAAACACTCAAGAAAATAGGAGTGAACTAAATTCAAATCCGATGTGTTATTAATACTTGGCATAAATTGAACGTTATTATTTCAATCATTGAGTTATATAGTTTTCATAAAAGATGATATTATTTGAATGTACTTGCATGTAATTGTTATGTATACCTCGTACACATTCAAGAAATTCGAAGATTTGTAAGCACTTATGATATTTAATGTATTGCTTACACTCCATGAATGCGAAAATAATGTATGACTTAATTATTATTCTAAACATAAACAGATATAAATGATCTTATCGAATTAATTTCGGAAATAAATTCCACATTTTTATGAAGGAAAATTTAATTGAGTCAAGAAGTTTTATGTCAAATAATTGCAATCTCAAGATTTCTAATAAATTTTTTTTTTAATATAGACATTTATAAATAAAGAAAAATGTAGCGGATCAAAAGTGCCATGTGTTAAATTTATGTTTTAACTGCTTGGCACGTTTGAGGTCGTTCCCCATAAAAATTACTTAGAGTTAACTGAGATTTAATCAATTCTCTATCTCTTTCTAGTTTTGTCTCTAGAGAGAAACGGAAAATGAATTAAAGCTCAGTTAATTTTAACTAACGTTTATGGGAGCGACCCTAAGCCAGGCGCGCGAGTTACGGCTTCTCACGGAAGATTAAATGAAATGTCGATAAACCGCTTACTTACACGGAAAATAGTTATGCGCGGTCAACTTGCTGATCTTTCAAGTCTGGTCTATGTATATAATTTCATTAGAGGATGACGTTCTTGTTTTCTTGCTTTCTTTTTTTTTTTCCGAGTCCATTTTCATTATCTCGGCATTAGACGCGACATCTGCTGAATAAGAATTCGCGATATCCCCGCCAGAAATAGTAGGTGTGGGGCGGAGGTTTGCGATTTAAATTACGTCGGCCGAAGTGTGTATCCGGCAGAATATAATATCTAGCCCGGGAGTGTGGTGGTAGTGAGTGAGAAAAATACACCGCGGGAACCGGTAAGGTCGATTAATCGGCTGTAGTTGCAGCGGCAGGATCGGCACCGGATCCGGTCGAGCAGGTTGGGCGTCCCCGATATTGCTGCCATTGCTGCTGCTGCTGCTGCTG
>Ga0157364_1000854_pt1 | contig 23515 bp, 14 predicted proteins | sample AttsexASBM2_FD_111476 | JGI IMG/M metagenome (GOLD analysis project Ga0157364, IMG submission 111476) | Fungus gardens microbial communities from leaf cutter ant in Ribeirão Preto, State of São Paulo, Brazil - Atta sexdens ASBM2 | ecosystem: Host-associated > Fungi > Mycelium > Unclassified ...
GATCTTTTGGACGCAAGTCGCGTTCGACGAAAGATCCATATACGATAATCCGAAACTCTTTCCTCTCGCAGATTAAATTCGCGAAGCCGCCGATAGCTACGCAAGGAATCTTCATCACGAGATATTTTCAAAATGTATTCGATAAACATCAGACAGGTGCGTACGGCGAGAAGAAACGATATATAATGGAGAAATTTTACAGAAAGTGGCACGCGGCCAGTACTCCTCTCAGTGTCACGCGAAGAAAGAGGGGATGTGTGAGAATGCTCAGTGTAAAGAGAGTAGGGTGATTTAAACATCACGATGATCCCACTCCAGATCGTGCGGCGAGTTGTGACGGCGATGCCGACCGTTGCTGAGATCGCAATCGTTCTCACAGTCGGAGCTATCGAGATCATCATCTCGGAACGAGCCATCTTCGGAATCGGAGCTACCGGAGTCGTCCACGTCTTCGTCCCGCTGGTTTTGATGATGCTGATCGTGTTCCGTCAACCTGTCCATCGGATTCACGGTGATAGCGAGGGCCGAGTCGTCCCAGGCCATCTCCGTCTCTGCGGCGAGCTCGTCACCGGCAGATCGTCGTCGTTTGGCCGCTCCGCGGACTCGCGCAGCGCCTACGACCGCCATCAATAGCAGGAATCCGATGCAAGCGGCGGCGACGATAGTTACGGCATGGCTGCTGCCAGTGCCGCTGATGGTTCTACTACCTTCACGAAGCGCTGCCGTAGCATATTCCTCGGTTAGATCAGCATGATGCGGCGAGAGCTGTGCGTGACCTGGTGCCGGTTCAACGATTCTGGCAATAGGTGGTTCTCCGGGCGTCGTATGCGGCAAAACAGTCGTCTTTTCCTTAGGATGAATTACGGCCAATGTTTGCACGTACTCATTACTCGCGAAGCGGCCGCTCAATTCGGAACAGGTAAGTTTAAAGACGCGATCGAGATAGTAAGCCGGCTTACGGTTCGTGTACATGATAAGACGGATGAGTTGTTGATAATTGTAAGGCGAATCCGCTCCAGAGAGAACGACGCCATCCCGATCGACACGAGCGGAGATATCGTGAAATGCGAGCAAGGCGTCACCAGGTAATCCCAAGCTTTCATGATCTGGATTGAGACTTGGATAAACACTGACAGCGCAAGCATCCAATCGAGCGGCTGATCCGGCGGTGACGCGCGCGTCGGGGAACACACGTACTCCCAACCGGAAATCAGCGTATTCTCGAGCTACGTAACCGGTACCGTTGACGGTGATGCCTGGTCGAGGAGGCGGTAGTACGGTGACGTAGGATTGCACAGTCGGTACCGGTAGGGGCGTGTTCTCGCTACCCTCGCAGACAATCGTTGTGTCAAGGCGGAAGTTACGGCGACCGGGCGTTGGGAAACGCCGAGTGTTGGAGTAGCCAATACGACGCAGTAAGGTTTCCACATTTGTACGATTGTCACCATCGATACGTACTTCGGTCATATCGGAATTGGTCAGCAGCTGAGTACCCGGTTGCAACAAGTCCATTGGTGGCACGTGAATGCCTTCTTGACAACGCCGCAAACACGAGAGTACTTCCTGTTTCTCATTTCGGCCAACTAAAACGGACAGACCGGCGAGGTAACCACGGAAATGGTGTTTGGTCTTGTTCTCGGAGCCCTGCCAGCATGCTCCGACTACAAGGGTAGTATTGACGCCCTTAGCCGGATGTAAAGGCCAGTCATCGATGACTTCAGGGTTCTTCTCGTCAGCATGCCACTCTTCGCCATCCACATATAGATTGACACGTGGGAAGTCTACCTGGATCGCGTAATGATGCCATTTATCGTCGCATACCTGACCAAGCTTCCAACGCCATTCGGCAGCACGGAAGATGTTAGGATCACCCTCGGAGAAGTCGCGTCGCAGCAGCAAAATCAATCTGCAGTTCCTTATGAACAGGGCGTAATGGTGCCTATTCATCTCTGTAATTGAAACGGCGCGGCGTTAGTTGCACCTTTCGTGACGCCGTCGCGCGTAATAAAGTGTAGAAACGCGCGACGGCATTAAGGGTAGAAGAGAGATTTAACGTGAAAGGGGTAGAATGAGGAGGAGAAAGACGAGGGAGAGAGAACGTTTATAACCGAGGATTACACGTCGCCCATGGAGACCGGTTGGTATTTAGAAAGATTTGTATTTCAGACCGGGTAGATAGGTAGGATGTTTGAGTTGAACTCTTCGCGAAGGCGAGCGAGCGTACGAGTGCGAGAGACGACCTATATAAGCGCGCTCGACCTGATTTCTTGCCAAAATTCATTCCGCGCAAGGATTAAGCCGCTTTGTTCGAAACTTCACGATAATACCCCAGCGTTTCCGCGGAGTGAACGTGTATATTTTAACGCATGAGCGCGCGCACTCCCAGCAGCGCGTAATGTATTCTGTTAACAACGGCTACATCGATGAGCATCGCTCGACATTGGAACGACCGGCGAGCTTATCAGCAGCTTTAAATAATTATTCTCTTTTCTTTAGACATAAAGGGAAATGAAAATTATAAATTTTATAGCCCATTTCCTTGTTTTTCTGTTTAAAAACCAATCAGGATAACCAGAAACGCGATAAAAACATGCTATTAATCTTTATGATTTTCCAAGGCGAGAATGAAAATTCAATATCAAAGAAAATCTTTGTTTATCATTTTACAATTATCTTCTTCGTCATCAACTAGTTGCTCTTACGTGAAAATTACAAAGTTTACAGCCTATTTTCTTATTTTCTTCTTATAAAGCCAATCAGGACAACTATGAACATGATAAATGTGAAACGTGATGCTATAATGTTAATCTAAGGTCTTTGACTTTTGAAGGCGTTAATGTAAATTCAGTATCAAGAAAACTTTTTTGTACAATTTTTTTCTTCGTTATCAACAAGTTGCTCTTATATGAAAATTATAAAGTTTATAGCTTACTTCCTTGTTTTAAAGCCAATCAGGATAATCATAAGTGATGAACATGAAACATGATGCTATAGTGTTAGTCTAAAGTCTTTGACTTTTGAAGGCATCAGTGAAATTCAATATCAAGAAAATTCTTGTTCTTCATCATCAACAGTTTCTGTTGCTTTTACATAAAAAGTTGATAGCCTATTTCCTTGTTTTCCTATTATAAAGTCAATCAGGATAACCATGAGCGTGATAAACGTGAAATATGATTATATCGTTAATCTTTATGATTTTCAAAGGCATTAGAAAATTCAATATCAAGAAAATTCTTTGTACAATTATTTTCATCATCAACAAGCTTCTGTTGTTCTTATCGCTGGGCATTTTCTGTTTATAAGCAAAAGACGCTTATCTTGACAAGCAAAACAAAAACAAAATATTAAACGAACACACAAAACTATTTGATAAAATAACGTGGAAAAATAATTGATTCTCAGGTAGTTGTAAATATTAAAAATATTGTCAAAATACTATCAAAAAATAAATCTTAGCATTCGTTAAAGCTTACATTACATTAAAACTTACTGTGATCATCGGCAGCACACAAGATGTGTTCCTTGACATGTGGATCCTGTCGCGGGCGTGGTCGGTGCTTGACCCAGACACCGATGGTAAACTTTTGCGCCAGGCTATGCTCCAGCACATCATTCGGCACGATCGCGGCTGAGTCTACGCCATCAAACTCGAAGATCTCATCAGCCTCTCTACCTTCGTCTCTGGAAAGAGTGGCCGTCCAGGAGGTTGTAGGTCCAGGTGTGGGCAGTAGATCCACGCTGTCGCGCGAGGCACCGCATAGTTTCCGCTGGCTGCGAACCCCATAGGTGTCACGATCGCAACCCTTGCCGATGTGATCGGTGGCCAAAGTCAGGGTGGCACGCACGTTGCGCAGAATGCAGGGTGCATCACAAAGATCAAGCCGCGCCGAGGGCAGTAGAGGCTGCGAACCGACGCCGGCAGCGTAATCTACCCTCTCGGGGATTCCTCGCCATCCGGGAGCACACACGCGATTCACCTTGACCGTCACCATCGCCGGCGCCGATTGCTTCATACCACAGTCATAAGCGACCACGCTAAGTATGTAGTTGTGTGAGCGTTCGTAGTCCAAAGGCTCGGTATTGCGGATGGCACCCTCGTTGTCGATAATGAACGGCTGATCGGCGGTGAGGATCTCATACTTGCAGACATCGCCAAATTTCGGCGTGCAGTCACGGTCAGATGCCTCGACGCGGACTACCTCTTCATAGAGGCGTCCCTCATCCACAGTACTAACATAGGCCGGCTGGAGAAACTGCGGCGCGTATTCGTTGACGTCAACCACAGTAATATGAACCGTGGCGCTGAAATAAAATTGAAGTGTGCATCTCAAGGTCTCTCTACTTTCCTAGCGCAGATAACGACATGCCGCAGGATATACGCGTCGCTTAATAAAAGGCCTAGAAAATGCCTAGATCTTTCGAATTCCTATCTCTCCATTTATGCACTCGCAATTCCTTTTAATATATTTTCTTGAAAATAATCTGTGCAATTTTTCAATAAGATTCAAGTAGAATTAAAATAAAATCGCAAATGCGCCACGTTGTAACGGAATGGTAAAAATGTTTACTCCCAACTACCAAAAAGATTATTCCGACTGTACCCAGAATGGATTACAACCAAGAATTTTCATTATAATCTCCACAGTGAATTTAAAAAAGCTTATTTCCGTTATAAAGATTACTTTAATAACTTTCGCATCGAGATAATTAACTATTTCACGCTCCCGTAGATACGTTTACCTCCGTAATGAATTTAATTGTAATAGTTTTTCGAATTAGCGATAATTTAAACAGCGCAAAATAGTGCAGTACTATAGTAGGAAATTACATCTATATCTTTTTAATATTTCTTGTCATACTAGAGGAATGCATTTATCCCGTGTACCCGTTGGGAAGGGATTTAAAAGAATTACAGTCAAGCAAATACTGTCGATATACTTAATGTAAAACATTTATATGGTAGTGTCCACTCGGAGCAATATCGGAAATTTAATACGCAGCATACAACGGAAAAGTCAATAATGCGATACCGCAGAGACCATACGTGCGAGAGAAAAGGATTAAATTTCGACTCGGAATTGTTTCGTTACCGAAAACACGCGTTCAAACACCGAACCGTTCGAATTACGCACTCGGAATCTATTTACGTTTGAAATTTTAGACACGACAAAATCAATGCGCCGAAAATCCGCCAAACGCATCGTGTAATAATAATAAATAATCGGGGCAACTCCGCTCGATATCCTGGCCTGGCCCGACTCTTCCATATTAATGACATAATAACGTGCCGGATATCGATATCCTAATTAGAAATTACGACGGGTAATATCGGCGGTTGAGGCACGCGATATCAATCGATCGACATAATTCATTCGGCCGTTGCGACGGCCGAAGTAAAATTTCGTCGTAACATCACCCGCTTGTTTTGCGTATGAAAAATTTACCGAAATCTTTTATATATAAAAGCGTCGTATGTTATGCAAGTATATACGACACATTTCACTATTGATCTGGCATTCGTTGGCAGCGAGTTCCGCGAGGTGAGATAGATTTCGAGACGGTTTAGAAACGAAACGAGTATTGCGCTTGTTTTTCACAGTAAATTATTTTTACTTTCCTATTTACCCTAATTTTACTCGGATGTAACAAAATTTACTGTAATCGTTATCTAATTGAAAAGCAACTGCAACAATAAACTAACCAACATTTTGTAAAAACAGAGAAAATAAACTCTAAAGTGATGGAAAAAATTCATTTATTTTCCGCTTTTACAAAATGTGGGTTAGTCCACTGTTGTAGTAAGCTCTTCAATTGTTATCGACATTGTATTCTCGGCACGTGAAATTAAACATTTTATAGATTACTTTTTACATTCACAATTAAAATTTTATATTCGCACAAATACAAATTATATGTACGATTATAATTATAAATTTTTGCACTCTCCTAACAAAAGTCAAAATCGCCTGTTTCTCGTGTACCTACTCTAGTTTTATAACTCTTGTCTTTCCCCTCGGGTCTACAATACATTTTATTAGCTGTCGCGATCGCGAGCGTAAAAGTTTCATTCCGAGGGACGTGTAATATTTATCGAGGCGAAAGATCGGGAGCAAACGCGAACGGACGCGAGGGAATAGTCGCCAGTTACCGTTTCAGACAGGCGTGAAATCGCACAACTCTCGTAATGAGAAAATTTGTGCACTTGGACCGGGAGTTATTTCCTCATTTAGCCGATACATGCTGCGACTATAACGCGCTGTAAGCCAAAAAAATTGGCATTGTGCTGGCGCGACGCTATTCGGTGACCCATATTCGCAAAGTGACTTATCATAGACTTTAACTACTGATAAATACAGAATAAGACGATACATTTCCGATATGACATTATAAGTCCGCTTTTATCTTTTCAGACATCGGTGCATGTAAATGATATAGTTTGTAACGATAACGCGTGAGGATAAAATAATTTATGCTTATTATAGTTACTAAAGGCACGTAAAGTTTAAATTACGAATATAACAGATGTAAACATCATGGAATGAAATATTTAATTTCTTGGCTGTAACAAACGTGTCATATTTTTTTTGCCACATGATAAATGTAACAAACATAATAAATTTCATACAAGTATATTTGTTATTCAACGTGTTTAGTTAATTTTTAAACTGTAATAAAACATATATATTTTTTTTTAATTAAATAAACTCGAAATTCAATATGATATATTCTAGAAAATAAAACTTTGAGTTGTATTTTAATAATATCTATAGGAAAACTATATTATCTCGCAGCTCTTGTTATGTAAATTTTTTTTAACGGAAGTTTGCTTCCAGTTATCTAAGTATGCAGCAGAAAAGATAACTACAATGTATGAAAAAAAGTCTGACGAGGTGGAAGTGTACATTTCTACTTAGCTGTTATCTGAGTGCCGAGAGCATCATACGATAGGGAATTTTTTTTCAGCGCTAAAGCAATTGCGTGTTGAAGCAGGCTGACTCTCGCAATTATAAACTTAGTATAGTTCTTCCGTATCCATTCCGCTCTACTTTCGTCAAGTTTACTTTATCTCGCAGGGGAGTTTCCTCGAATGAACGCGCATAACGCGTTATGTACTCGCTAGACTTAACAAATACAGAAAATTCAGGCGACTGCTAGCAAAGTGAGAGGGTTGTACCCACGCCATGTAAAATGCCAGACACAAGAACGTACTTTTCCGATTGCACTCCATTGCAGCCGACCGCGGCGATGTCGAACTTGTAATTACGGCGTTTTTCGCAATTCAGGACTCGGAACGCCCGCAGCTCGGCCATCCCCTTCTCCTTCAGGACAATCTCGAACGGCGCCTCGCCATGGTGTTTGTTCGCGATGCGGAAGGAGCAAACTTTCGTTCCCAGGGCGCGGATCTGCGGCGTGACCTCGACCAAAGTTTCATTCTCCTTGACCAGGCCGTGATATCCGCTCTCGAGACTCTCCAGGTCCAGTCGTGGAGCTGCGAAAATACATGTATACGACTGATCAGTGATCCGCCAACATTACCTCGTTTGGCGTAAAGGCAAAAAAAGGACCGCCTTCCCTCAGTTTCCTATTTCGCTATTTCTAACGGAGTCGCTAGAGTAACCGAAGCTACTCGCGTTACTCGTCGGGAAGCTTTCGGTTCGTTTTTCACACCGTTCTTTTTTTCTCAGAAGACGGATAGTCCGATTTCGCTAACTTTATCTCTCGAGACGGACGGCATTCGGAATGAATTTACGGTCCCTCGTTAAACACGGGAGTTTGAGAAATCAGCATTGAGGTCAGCACGCGCACGAATTTACATAACAGTATAAGCGTATCATCAATAAAATGCTTGGCACAGACATTGTTATATTGTTCTATGATGATCCTGTCGAAAGATTTATTGATAGACTCTGTAGCACTGTGTTTACGTCGTTATGTAAATTCGTGTTCTTCAATAATGGAGATTCTGAACTGCCGTTTTTAACGAAGTGTTAAAAATTAATGGACGAGTTTGACGTCAGATGGAAAAATTTGGTTAACGTGTATTTGAGAAAACGTCGGTAAAATCCATCTTTTCCTTCTTCTCCTTCTCTTGCTCTATCAACACCTCCTTCTCCTCCTCCTCTTCCTCCTCCTCCTCCTCCTCCTCCTCTTTTTGCTTCTCTTCCAACGCATATAACAAGCGAACTTTTTAATTAAGCACTGAAAAATATTCGGTGCAGGTTACGCGGTTTTATCGCCGAGAGAAAGAGAAGAATTCGAAATTTAGTAGAAATAGGTTAAGTGAAACAAAAGAGGCAGCAGCTCGTTAATTCGTTGTCAACTTCTTCAACGTACGGATAATGAGAAAAGCGTTAAACAACTGTGTAGCGTACATAGAAGAGAAGCGTTCGTTTATGTCCGCAACGGTGGCTCATAATTATGCTGTTAATTGCTAGCACTGGTATTTTGAGTCGGTAGTCAACAACTAATATCCTCACGTAAGCTTCTCGACACCTAGTGTGACCCAGAATCACCAGATTACATTTGATGGACAGATTCTGCGACCAGTTTAGAGTGGATTTTTCCTTGACAGAAATTTGAAAGAATATTAGACGTGACGATTTTTCAAGTTTAGATGAGTTAAAATAAAGTGAAAGATTTTAGAAACGATCAATAATACTTTGTCTATAAATTCAGATGTTTATTTATTACTCGATTTAAAGCTATTCTTTAAGAAGAGTTTAAAAAAGTACAAAATCTTATTAATTTTTAATATTGAAATGAAACATTTTATTATCCTCTTTTATCGACAAAATCAATTGCAAATTTATCAAGGAGTTTAATTACAAAATATCATACAAGTTAAAGCACCTCGTTAAAAATATTTCAAAAACACTATTACGACAATTATAACGAAAATTTCAGTGTGAAAATTTAATTTAATGAAATCCGCTGTATTAAACCGACGATTCATTTAACATCAGATTTCCATATTTTTGAGATTATATAATTTTACATACATTTTACAAGCTAAATAATTATTTATAAGCAGTATCTTTCGCTCTCGGAATGAAAGTCAATTATGAAACGTATGCATAATATGCTTTCGATTATCTTGCAATTATCGTTAAACGGCATCGAACGCATCAAAGTAGACAATTTCTTTTATAAAAACACGTCTATAAAATAAAATCAGGTACATACCGCGGGATAATATAATTATATTACATTTTGCTAATACATGTGTGTCACAAGTTTAGTAGTAGCAAATATGTGTGCCAAGCATGACGTGAAATATCTATACTACAAGCAAGAAGTTCATGTTGTATATAGTTGTTATACACAGAAGGAACGATTATCCTCAAGTATCTAAAAATTTAAGCAAACATAAATCCAAAAATAACTTTGATAAACTATTCAAAATAATTATGTAAGAAACTCAACGCTTCAAAAAGTTTTGACATTCTAACAACCAGCTTAAATATTTCATGTAATTATTTGATTAATTCAATAAAATTATTTTCAGATCTCTGTATGTGGTTAAATTTTTTAATACATCAATAAAATCATCCTTTTATATATAAGCAAATGTGATTGCACAAACTAAAATTTTAAAAATTATTTACAATAAAAGTTCTTACAGAAACTATAAGACATTTATTTCGTTTAAATTACCTATTTATTGCCCGAATAGATATTATTGTAACAAATGAAAATTGAACAGGTAACTTGTGTTGTGATAATGCTTAATTAACATCGTGTCTCCGGCGGCAATGCCTAAAGCTCGATCACATCTCGTTAAAATATTCGGCGCAATCGGCGGGACATCTAATTTCAGCGGCCAATAATTACCGGCTCGCGATCGTTAATTAACTATCCGTATGCAAAATATATTTTGACGTGTGCGACGTATTATCGTGTCGGTGCAGCGAGAACGATGACGATAGAACGCATTCAATTATCGCGACATGCAAATCCCGCGATGTGGACCACGATATTAGTGGTCGTGGAGAAAGCTTCAAATATTGTGAATCGCAGCATTGTGTCGAATATCGTCCTCGCATGGCAGCGGCTCTTCTAATCTTAGCAGGGTGAATGATTAGAGATAATTAATGATCCACCGCCACGCGAGATGCATTCAAATATTTTTAACGCCCGTAACACGATCCTTCTCTCCCTTTTATCTTAGAGAAATGCGACGAGAATATTAAAGTCACATCACTTTACTCTCGTCAGTCTTTGCTCGAAATCAGTCTAATTTTATCCCAGGCTTCTCTCTTTCTCGAATGTGATTCACACCTAATTTGTTATTCCGACAAGCATGACTAATACCGTCATTCGGTGAACGATCGTAATCGAGTCCCGGGTGATATTGCTTGAGGGGTGCGAGCTTCATTCGTGCGAAAAGTGCATTTAATTAAGTAGATGAAGTTGCGTAAGGTTTCCGAAATATCGACGTGGCACGATTTTTAGCGCCAAATATTATGAGAAAAAGACTTATATACTTTAAAATTTATTTGTGGGATATAATATTTATTTCACAGAAATATCCTTATTTAAATACGATCAAAATAAATGTTTTTTTTTAACAATCATCTATTTTATATGTTTTAGAAAAGTGTATATTTCATCATCACAGTTAAATTTTTTTATAACCATAATAATAAATATCGAAGAAAATATCATAAATAACATTTGTTTATATTTACTAAATATAAAGATATACACAAACCATTAATTTAATTAGATTATTTTACGAGTATTATATTTATATTATTTTTTATTAAATAAATATCAATTAAGTGAATGTTTAGTTGGTATTATTCAAATAAATATCTATAAAAATTTAGCACATTTTTCTGCTCAATGAACAGCAATTAAATAAAGTGAAACCATTACATAAAACGTTATTAACAATTTTACACGAGAAATGTAAAGTGTTGCTAAAAAAACGTTTAGAGTAACTTGTTATCGCACATATTAAAATAAAAAGATGGATCAAAATCGTTATTCTTCGTCTTGGTAATGTTTATTTCTCCAATGTAGATTAATAATTGTAATCTCACTTTAACTTATATTCTTTCTTATCTTTTTCTTTAACTTATCTTTTTCTAATTCCTAGAATTCAAAAAAGATAAAAAGTAAGTTAAGCCAAGATTAAAGTTAATCTATATTGAAATGAACATGAGTGTCATTACAAAAAACTGAAAAATATTCTGATTAAACTAACAAAAGGACTCTACAAGAATCGCATTTTAAGACGGAATAGAATTATTGGTCACTGATAACCAGGAATTCTGTTTGTCAAAATGCCGTTCTTGTTCTTTTGTTAATTTTATCTAGGATCACTGTACTCTTTTAAGAGTACATGTACACTTTTTTGAGGTCGTAAAATTTCTGATCATCAACAATTTAAAATTGTATATTTATAAAATTACATTAATAAAAATTGTCAATAAAAATTATATCTAAAAATATTATTTTATTAAATACCTATATTTAATACATAAAAAATTATCCCCTCCTACCGCCTCTAAATCGTCATCTTTTTTTTTTTATAAAGACAAAGTCTTTACACGCATGTATTCTTTTCTTGTGATTCAGATATAGCAACTCTTGTTTATTCTCATTTACCTTTGTAAGTTTATTGTTTAAATTTCGAGAGTCTTGTCTATTAGTAGAATTTATTGTGGAATTCTATAAGAATTTTTTTCTAGGGTATCGATTTGTCTGTCTTTTATTGCCATTCATATTTTGTTTACATCAAGTCCAAGACTGTGTAAAAAAGAAAAGTGCAGTCGATCGCTCCGTCAGATGCGACGCGAGAAGAGAGCCGTATTTAATGCGAACAAAAAAGAGACGAGAGATCGTTATGCTTCTCTTTTAGCGGCAGGTGGCCTCGTGTCGCATAAACAATGAGACGTATTTCGACAATTCTATCTCTGCGTCCCTTATGTACGAACACGCGAATAGGATTTTACCGGCGTCGCCGAAAATTTTGCATAACACAATTATTCTTGTCATTCCGCGAATTTGGGCGTGTTAACATGCAACGCGTCGGCAAAATCCGAATTTCTCTCACGGTGTGACGTCGCCCGAATAGAATCAACCGGTGCTCTGGCACGACAATTATCTCGGACACGAAAAATCAAAACGAGCGTCGCGGTCCGATTTCGGCCAAGATCTCTCAAGTCTTCATAGACTATTCTAATTTCGAAATGATCTTAAGTAATATCCTAACATGCTAACATGACTAATACATCTAATTGATTCGTAACATCTTAAGACAGTAAAGTATAAGACTGTTAAATATAAGAATCAATTATGAATATTTCAGCCTCGAAGAACCAAGAAGATTTTACTCCAAACTCTTCCAGTGTTCCTTTTAAACATGTCCTCGACACCTTTTCGTTACGTCATGCAGAGACTCCAGCTGCGTTTCGATATTTACTGTCACTGCTGAAAGCCTATAGTGCACGTGACGTACGCTATAGATTTTCAACACTTGACAGTGAATATTGGAACGCAGTCCCCGTAAAATCCGTCGAGAGATATCAACAATCAAGCGCGGTCGGTCCGAGCGTGGTCGGTGATCCACTTAACCGAAACTCCCTCCCGCATTTTTTTTCCTTTTCTCCTCGGAGTCCCCCCGTTTTCTCATGGAGGTGAAAGAATCGTTCTAGGGTTTAATAGCCGCCTTTCTTTCCTCGCCCGTTTCGCGCGGCGGTGGCGGCGGTGTCGGCAGCGGCGGCGGCGGCAGAGACGGCGGTATATCGACCGGGTGGGCGCAGTGCAACGTTCAACTCGTCGTATTGTATAATACAACGAGAGACGGAGGCACAGGCACGCACACGGTCAATGAGATCGCCGTGTAACAGCCACGTCGGGCCGCAGGTGCCTGTTATTGCCCGTCGCACCTGCGGACTGCCGCGCCGCGTCGCAACGCGGTGCGGCGCGACGCGGCGCGGCGCGACGTCGTCTTCGACGGAAACGAGGAGAGAGTTTCGAGGATTCGAAGAAATACGCGTGATCAGCGTTACTCGCTCGCGAACCGGGTATTACAGACGGAGAAGAATGTAGGGCACAGCGGCGTCGGTGGCGGCGGCGAAACCAGGTAGAAACTGGTCGGAAGGAGAAAAAAGAGAAAAGATCGAATCACCTCCATGATCGAAGGAGCTCGAAGGTGTCGACTCGAAGGCCGTGGCGATGCTCGCGTGGGTGAGCCCCACGTAGAGGGCCAGCAGCCCGCAGAGCAGCGCACCCGTCGTCGCCTGCGGCAGCATATTTCCTCCGCTCCTCCTCGTTCTCGTTTCTCGATTCTCGTCGTCACAGGATCGTGGCTGCCTGGCCGCGCGCGGCGTGGCTTACGAGGCACCTTTACTACGCGTCCTTATAACGCGCTTCTCTCCGCTCTCGGTCACTCGTTGACTCTCTCTCGGCGGTGCTAAATGTCTCACTCGCGCGCGCACTCCGGAGTACACTTCGCTTTTTAAAGGAGCATCGCCGACTGACTGCAGGACGGACTCTGTCGCTCGCGCGCGCGCTCGCCTCGCTCGCTCGCTCGTTCGCTCACTCGCACTCGCGACGACGGCACACCGCACACACAATCGCGGAGTCAATATTTGAGCGGAATATCGATTTGCCGGAGTCAGGAGAGAGAGGAGACGTCAGTGCCGATTCTCGCCGCGCTGCCCCGAAGCGGCGCTGCCGGCGCCGGTGCGCGCGATACCTTAAACCCCGTTTACACGACAACACCGTTTTTCCCCTTCTCGATTACTACCCATCTTGTGTTCTACGCAAGTTCCAATCCAAGAGTCCAAGACCCGTGCTCTGTCTATCCAATCTTCTGAATTTATTTACTAATATTACCTTTAATTAATATTGTATAAAAATATGTGCAAAAGCCGCACGAGTGATATAAAGAATATTTAATCTTACGAATTTTTAGTCGCCATCTTTAAAACGCGTTACGCACGCAGAGTGCTTCGCGCGTATATTCTTGCGTATGTGTCTAACAAATTATCAGTCAACGGGTTCATATGTATTTAATAAAATTTTAATGCTAACACGTTCGTGTTTACAATGTTAGTAATTTATTGCATAAATATGAATATGCATGTTATATTACAGAAATATAATAAAGATCATTTGTTATATATTTATTTTATCATTATTTAATTATTATTTTAGAAACATTCTACCGACAATGACAACCCCTTACCAAATCATATAATGTTTAATATTTGTTCAACATTTAAACATATTTAAAAATATCTTCTTCGAGCAAATTATCTGAAAATCGAAATCGAATTTGTTTCTCTCTATTATTCATTTTAAAGCTTATTTTTAGACTTCACATTTCCAGACTTTGAATGATATCCGGGTCTTGAAAATACTATGCGATTATCTTTGCCATTATCGGTAAAAATTATGTTAACTTGTGTGTCGAGATATACTATTCTGTTTTTTGTTAGGGTTGTTATCTTCTCAAATTCATCTACAGTAATATCCGACTTATCGATTACTTGTTGTTCATACAACTTAATTTCCTTCGGGTACATCGTATCTTCAGGCATGACCATCCCGATGCCATCCTTCAATTGCACCACTATCTACAAAATATATGTATCAGCAATAAAATATAGTACATTTTTTATAATTATTTGAGATGAAGATCATCCATCCCATACAGCACAGAAACTTGCAGCAACATTGTTACATCGTTTGCAATGTTGCTGCAATATTGTTGGAACAATCTGTACTGTATAGAATGCAATACAAAGCTTATAACAACATTAGCTTATTGCAACATTACTGCAATGTTACTGTAATATTGCTGAAAAGTTACAATGTTACTGCGAGCTTCTGCACAGATTATTTCAGCAATATTACAGCAACATTGCAAATGCAAGCAATGTTGCGTTGCAAGCTTTTGTGCTGCATGCGAAATATTTAGCACTTCAACAGTTCTAGCTATGGAACAATTTAGCTTATATACCGGTAGATATAACTTTTGTATGCCTTTTTTATTGCGTTCCATGGCGATATTCAGAAGATTATCTATACTTTTAATTTTGGTCAATCTGGCAATCTCGATCTGTTGCGGAGGTGGAAATTCGAAACCTGTCGAAGAAAACTCCTCCGGAGAGAACCACTGAATTCAATTTTAATGATTAGTGCTTACGGAAGGATACGCGTTATCTATCAAGCTACTACTATGTAAGTGTCTCACTTGTAAATCGTCCATTTCTATAGCTTCATATTCAGCATATGGCATATGCGGTATGCAAGCCAAGTAAAAAGCGGTGTTGAAGCGTTTAGTCTTATACTCGTACGTAGGTGTCAACCAATTCCTCCATTCATGCAGCGCCCACAAGTCCGGATAACACTCCAACTTCTGACAGAGATTGAGAAATTCCGTCGCATCATTGTGGACTTTGTTCTGCCACGTTTGCATCTCACCCTCAGGAACTGAAAATTATCCAATAAATGTTACATTAACTGTAAATTTATTCATAATTCCTTATGTAATTTCTTACTTGACACGTGCTCGACCCAACTAGAATGAGCATCGCCGTCTTTGTTACGTCTGCATAGTAGTATTCCGCATTCCTCGAAGGTCTCGCGAATCGCCGTAATGCGAAGCGAGATTTCTCTGAATAACTCGTTCTCTTTTGATTGAAAAATTTGCGGCCGCGACACGGTTTTTGGTACCAGAGATGCAAGTCTATCATTATCCAGACCGAAAGCACTGAAATATTCGTACCATTTCAGATTGACATCAGCTGGGTCCACTGTGCCACCTGGGAAGACGTACAATCCTGGCATGAAACTCGACTTTTGATGACGCTTCAGGCATAGCAGCTTGTAATTGTGCTGAAATCATGAATTGTACCTGTAGCCTCATCTAAAATAACAAATTTGGTCATTCGCATTGGATTGATGTCTATTAATGACTATATAAAACATTTAAATACAGTCGCATAATATAGATTGATAATTATAATCGATATATAATCGATAATTATATCTGTTCTTATTTTAAAACAGTCTTAAATAATGTCTTAAAATGCTAATATTACTCTGTGATTAGCTTATAACATTTTAAAATTATATTTAAAACGATCTTAACATTGACTATGAATTCTGGTTATAGACTGCTTTCCTTTTAGAAGACACTATGTGACACAAATGTTTTATTCTTTTTAATATTTAACGAACAAAGAACAATATTTATCGACTATATCTTCTAAAAGCAAAACAGCCATAAAGTCTGTTTTTTTATTCCTGCACTAGAACTTTCTTTTTCGCTTTTGCTAAATATCAAACATTATGTTTATTTCACTTTAAGTTTCAAAAGTGCATACTAATTCGGCTACAGAAAATAGATTTATTATAATCAACTTTGATAATAAACCTGTAAAATACATATCATTCCAGCAATATTGCAGCAACATTGCATTGTTCAATAATATTGCAGTAGCACTGCAAACGTTGCAATAATGTTGCTGCACATGTGCTGTATAGAAAATAATACAGGTAGATTTTGTCAATAATATGACAATGGATGCTTTTTATTTGGTGACACAAATTAAATAATACATTTCTATCTTTGTTATTCACTAAAAATCAAGAAAAATAGAATGATGCTTGTGTCGATTTGTCACCAAATGGAGAAAAAATATATCCTATATTGGGTATTTAATCTTTTAAAATATTTATGTTTATACATTTAACTTTACTAATTTCACGTAACTTTTAGTGTGCATTAATTCAATTACAAGTGACGGAATTCGCTAAACAATACCCATGAGAGTGCTTTTTGATATTTCAGATAACAATGTGTCTATCTTATTGCTGGCATGTTACTTGCTAAGTATGCATTGCTAAGTATGTTGCTACCAGAATTATAGCAACTGAGTCCCTATTTGTTAATAACTTGATGTCTTCACGATTTGACAACTTTGAATAGCAACTTGCCAGCAATTAGCCAACAACTTAAAAATCATCATCAAAATTCGTATTTTTGCCATATCATGTACATTGCCATAATAATATGCAGCATCACATGAAGAACTAAAGGCAAGAACAAATTATATTAAAGAATCACTAAGCGCTAACTGATTAATTTTCTCTGAACGCAGTCATTGCTATCATACCCATATAGTACAGACATTTCAGCAATTTCGCAACAATATTGCAACGTACATTTCAGCAGTAACAGCTTAAATAAATAGCACTGCAAGCTTTTGTGCTGTAAGTGATATTACTGAATAATGCAAGGTTGATGCAAACATTGAGCTATCTTGCCGTTAAATTGCTACATAATATACTGTTATCTACAATGTAGATATTTCGAAGTCATTGAACACAAATCTAGGGCAAGTTGCGAGCATTATATGCAATCACAGATTTGTATGATTTTACCAAGAAAGGCCTTGCTACCTGGCATATTCATCGATATGTAAAAACGAGTCACGTGTATACATTATTGTTTAATATAATCATAAATAAATAGTTCAATGTAAAAACGTATATATCGTCAATCGAAATATATATCGAAATCTTTTTCATTCCACGCTACAGCCGTATCGCAAGGTGGAGCGAGAAAGTGTCGATCGAGTCTTCGTCACGTGACCAGAATACATACATGTGCACGTCGTTATTGTATATGCACTTACAATTGCAGGCGATACCGCGCGACTGTACGTTTGTCCATGACGTGCTGCTAATATCAAACTTGCCGCATCAGACCAGGCCTTCATCTTTCCACGACTTCTCTTGCACGCGTGAGAACTGTGAATAAAAAATCTAACCAAGTGAAAATTTACCTACCAATAATCTTTCCGAGCTATACTGAATTATTAATTAAAGTGATTATATTACTCCGAAATTCACTTTGATGTTATTGCGTCGTTTATTATAAAAAATTAAATGTAAATGTTTAAATACACAAATTATTATATTTGTAAGTATCATATGCCATATGTTAATTATTACGTGTTATATATAAATTGTAGGAATCATTGATATCACTTTTTTATTACTCAGGTTGGGCATCAAATCAACACAATAAATTACAGTTTCACTTGCTTGCTATTGTATTTCCTAATTTTATTATTGTCTGCATTTATCATCGTATCAATAACACTACACTTCTGATAGTCTCTCGCACTCAATAATAATATTTATTATTAAATAACAACTATCAATAAACAAACAACAATTATTACACAATACGATTATCAAGTGAACGACACTGCTGACAGAGTTGGGTTGTACGGGAAAAAAATCATTTTATTTGTATTTCACAACGATACAACTCTGACAGTCTAAGTGCGCTGAGTCTCACAGAGTCTCACGATCAGCTATAGCCATGTCACAGATACGTAGTTATGTTTTCTTGGCGTCTTCTGGCTTCCCCGTCGCCGCGATCATCAGCTCGTACAGTTGGCACACTTGCTCGTCTCGCAGCTTCTCGATGTCTTCTTCTTTCAGATATCGCCCTAGCGGTTTTGCTGTATGAAGACCTCTCAACCCGAGCTGCTCGGCGAGAGACACTGCGTAGTTCTACGGAGAATCATAAGATCTATTTGTATTATTAATTGCTCATTGGCATTTTTCAGTCTTTGATTTCTCTCTCTCTCTCTCTCTCTCTCTCTCTCTCTCTTTCCCTCTTCTACATCAAAATATTTATCTCGTTCTAAATGTAAAAACCTGGGAATTTCAAGCAACGCGTCATAAATCTATGATTACACCATGTCTCGTCTCGAACTCACACGCGAGAACATAACCTCAAATAACGCGCTCGTGCGGTTGTCATTCACTTTTGTTGTCTTTACTTACAGTCCACTCGTGGAGGAAGATGATCGCCTCGCTCTCGACACATCCCTTATGCCTCCGGAACTCATCGCGGACGTAACCGTCGCCCAAGGGTCGGACCTGGGCCGGTAGACCGCGATGTAACCTCAAAATTGTCTTATACAGCATCCGGACACGCTGCATGTGCGTCCGAGAAGCCATGACCATGTGATGCACGCGCTTGCGGACACAGCGCTGCTATATTTATTAATTATCATCGATCTCGCTATTTATTCTATTGTTAATTGTACTGTCTGATCTCTCGTCATTGTCGAGGTGAAATTTTATGTAATAATGATCGCGAATATAATGTGATTTTCTAAGAAAACATGATATTCATCGAAAATGCCTCGTTGAAAATTGACTTTGACTGTCGGCTAAATCAATTCTAATAGAAAATTTTGAAAATATCCGTGCGACAATAATATTTTAACCATATTATGGTTATGCCATGGAATTATAGCCATAAATTTCGAAAATTCTCTGTATTATTTGTATATAATAATTTAAATTGTCTTATAAACAAGATTCTTGCTTCTCAATAAATATTACATTATATAATTTATAATTTTCTATTCACTAATTATAACTATTATGTACAACATGTGTTTATTACCTTTATAGAAATTTAATACTAGTAACTAATTAATCACTTATTTTGAGATTAAAAAGTACTAACAACAGTATCTTCAATACTCAAAATAAATGATTAACAATACACTTTCAATAAGGTAAATGATTAATAAATATAAATCCAAGGGGAACAAGAAAGCCAAAATAATATCAATATAATATTATTGATCGATTACACCAAATTTATGTCGTTTTTTTTTTATGATTTAATCAATATATCATTATTTTGACTTCCTATTTGAGAGAGTATATTTATATTGGAAAAATTACAATATTGATATAATTTTTTATAAAATATTGATGTTATTTTTTATAATTTACCGAGTTATTAATTATTGACAGAGGATTGTTCAGTATTTTAGTGACAGATAAGAGTTTAATGCATGCATAAAGTATATAAAATAAAATATTTTTTTCTTATATTCTTTATTTGATTAGTAATTTAACTTATTTATAGATATCATAAAAGAAATAGACATGAAATGTACGTATTCTCTTACATAAAAATATCTACAGATCCTTACAAGTAAATTTAAGTACTTAAATACGACTACACGATGAAAATTGGACAATAGTAATAACACAATTATTAACGTTTTAGTTAATTCATGCATAGTGAACTAGGTCCAATCCAAGAAAATGCAAATCGTTTTCCGTATACGATTACCTTGTCGCATACGCTTAATTGGCATATCGCTGGTGGTGTTTCTGCTCTCTTGCTCAGATTAGTTATCCTCGGGAGATCTGGCATCTTGAATTTGCTATAAATTATATATTTGTTAAATTTCCGCTTGCTCTACCACTGACGGATCCAGGAACTTCTGAGGCACTTGACGGATTTATACTTTTGGATTGTTAATAAGTTTCTTTAATCCCATGCGCTTAAAGCGAACAAGCAAAAAAAAGAAATAAAAATAAAAACATTGCATTATTTCCCATAGTTTTTATACTTTATTGTTTTTATTTTTGAATTTGTGCATCGCAAGCGAAAAGTTTTTTAAAAATATGTATCAAATACAAAAAGATTTATATTGAAAGGTTTTATATTGAAATTATTATTGGCATACATTAAAAAAGTAATACTTCTATACTTATCCATGAAAACGGACAGAAAATAAAAGCTGCAACATAAACTTTTGCATAATACGATGTCTACAATAAAGCAATAAGCCTTAAAAATCTAAGAATTTTTTTAATTAAAAAATATTTGTGGAATATCAAAATTGCAGTGATTAAGTATTTTAAAAATATTAAAAATATAATATATAATATTTTACTATAAATATTTAAAAAAAAAGGAGAAATTTAAGGTGATCAATTGCCTCCATCGTGGATTCGCCAGTATTTCACTCGTTAGATTTTTCATATCAATTAGGTATACTCGATCATATTAAAACTTGCGAAACTTAATTGTATGAAAATGGAAAAAGAAATTGAAGAAAGATATGAATAAAGACGTTCCGCTAGTTTGATGTGAACTAACTCTAGAATTTTTCTGTAAAGAGACGAAGATTCGATTATTTCTTTCGTAACTGAATTTAAATCTTTGTAATGACTTTCAGCGTCGTAAATGCAACTTCGGGATGCTGCAAGATTCTTTGATATGCATCTTGGCGGAGAGGTAGATCGAGAATTGCACGGTAAGATAAAACTTTTGAGAGATATGCAAATAGTTTTTTACCCGGTTTCTTCCTTCCCCGTACTTGGACCAAAATGTGACCTTACACGTAGACTTTTGTCCGGTTTGCTTGTTGAAAACCGAACACGACGAGAATGGCGGCGAGTACAGATGCAGAGAGACCGCGGGATTCACCGCGCTTGGATTTTCGACACGGTGTAAACCTAGTGAATCTTTCGAATGGAAAAAATATCAGAGATTATTTTAAAATATGTATACACATATGTATACAGAATTATATTATTCGCATAAATGATTTTATTTGTAAATAAAATAAAAGATTCACTTGTAATTTTGTTTTAGAATTCACGTTTGCAAAAATGATCAGAGCATGTATTATAAAACTGTTCGGAATGGATTTTGATCAAAATTATTCTATTTTCACTGAAAAAACACAATGTAGAAATCTAGGGAATAATTGAACAATTTCGATTGAAATCCATTTCAAATAGTACATAATACAGTGAATGTAAAAAGTATTCATACAGAGGACATACCTTTAAAAATAATTTATTTTTCAAAAGAAAAAGATTAATTAGCAATTTATTAATAAAGAATAAGATAGATCGTATAATTCTCAAAATTATTTCTTAAAAAGATGTGTAATAATTAAAATATATTATTTAATAAACGTAAATGAAAAATTGTATTATTTGAACGCATAAAAGTATACACATAAAAAGTATTTATTTAATCGAGAAACTTAGTTTCTAATTTAATTCCATGAACAGTAATTTTTGCGAAATTTTTTTATTTATATTAAGACAGAATTTATTAATATATACTATTAATAAATTGCTAATTAATGTTTATTTTCTAAAATTCTATAAATAAGGCTTTTTTAAAATTAAAATCTCCCCTGTACAAATATCTTTTGTATTTCATCAGACTCGATGTATTTCATCAACTCGATAATAAAATAAATTGTTAAAATGTTAATTTTTGATTCTCATACTGAACTGTACTGAATATGTAAGATTTATCGTTTAGGATTTAATTTAAAAAAAATCACCATTAATATAACAGATCTCGTTTATATCAAGCGTGTTCTTTTCAAGTTCCTTGAGTTCCTCCGCATCATTTTTCATCTCTGATTCTTCGGGCCACGCGTACCTTGTCTAATAATAAAAAATAATGCACATTGGTATCTCAGTTTTACATCACAAAGTATGTATGATATGGTCTGTGGTCTGAAATGATTCCCAATAATTATCCGTAATTTCCGTACCTCGCATAATTTCCCCTGGAGCATTTTCATTACACAATGCGAGTTGGCATGATCGTGTATGGCTGACCCATGACCTTCTCCCCAGCACAATACCATGAGATTGAACCTGCCGTTCCCTTCGTCAACTAAGTTTCTGGTATATCTGCACACAAAACGTCGAGTGTTACAATTTAATATTTTTCCTTTGAAAATGTTGTTCGACCGGTCAGAATTTTCTTATTCCATTGCCATCGATCGGTACCTTTCGAAAATCTCGATGCACATTTTAAATGTTCATACACTTTAAATGATTATTAGTGTGCAGATTTTAATCACATAATGTGTATCTACACACACACACACACACACACACACACACACACACACACACACATACACACACACACACACATAATCAACAAAATATTAATAGCAAAATAATAGCTATTGATCTATCTTAATTAATATATTTATCGATTAAATTAATTCGAATCTACTTCTTTTTGCACAAAAAGAATCAATATAAAATTAGCTTTTAAATCGGTATAGATTTTGCAAGAAATAAACTAGCTTAGAAATAAACTAGTCCCTTAAAAAATACAAATCCTTTAAAAAATACAAAAACACAATATTGCTAAAACTTAAATCAATTATATTACTTGACATATATGTTTTAGTTTTAGCTCAGATTATGTGTTTAAATTGTGCGATTAAAAAATCTTAGCAGAAAAATAAAGAAAATCCATCTTCTCGAAAAGAACAATCATTTAAATCTAAATTAATCCGAATTGGTCCAGTGTTATTAAGTAATTATCAACTTTTTGTAACATTTGACAATTACCTTATCGTCCTAAAAAAATAATTATCTCATCATCCCAAAAAAAAACAAGCATTATTTACGAGAAGCATTAATGTAGAGTGCACGATTTACGAATCGGTGATCTGTGATTCCAGCAGTGAAATGTGAGATGCAGCAGAGCGAATATAATTTGAAAGTTCCAATGTTTTGCACAGCATACGTTTCGTCCGCATTTTTTTTCACGAATGTCATGCGATGTACAGATACCAATGTTCTCTGGATTGCACAGAACGCAATCATGGAGAAAGAGAATATATACATGGAAAGTACATACAATACATATAACAATACATATAAC
>Ga0157364_1000855_pt1 | contig 23502 bp, 9 predicted proteins | sample AttsexASBM2_FD_111476 | JGI IMG/M metagenome (GOLD analysis project Ga0157364, IMG submission 111476) | Fungus gardens microbial communities from leaf cutter ant in Ribeirão Preto, State of São Paulo, Brazil - Atta sexdens ASBM2 | ecosystem: Host-associated > Fungi > Mycelium > Unclassified ...
ATATATATATATATATATATACACACATATATATATATATATATATATATATATATATATACATGTATTGCACTTGTGGATGTATATACGTATTCAAAAATACATGTATATGTATATATGCGCGTATAGAAGTGTGTGCGTATAGAAATCAGCCAGTGGAATCCCGGTCTAGTAATTGCGGGATGTAGCATGTCGTTTTGCGCGTTCTCGAGGTTTTCCTGTTTCCCATCGGCGACCAATCGCACCTCGCGCAATCCGGTTCGTTCCGATCGCCGATGACTCGTAGCATCCATAAATGTTTGCTGTTAAAGAATTTGTTCCACGGTATCAATTACAGAGTGATGTGTTTACTACGACAAGTATCAATTTTCTGCCAATGCGAAACTTCCAACTGTAATTACAAACGTGATAATCGCTTTTTTCTCCTGTTACTCTCTTTCAATTCGATTACTTTAATCTTCTGTCCGTCGAATCGTTTAACATTTTCTACGTTGCTATGAAATTATCGAATTACAAAAGATGTTCCGAATTAAAATAATTTTTAAGTACTAATTTGAAAGTCATCATCAGTTCTCCAAAAATTTACCTGTGACTTATGTTACATATATTATCGTCATATGTGTTAAGTCTTTATTTTTACAATGCAATATTCTTGAATAAAGACCTTAATATTTTATCGATATTAACTATAAATAATAATTAAAATATATATTAATATTTATGATTAAATATTTCTAATCTCCCTTCTCCTCTTTCTCTCTCTTTCTCTTTTTAAATCTTTCTTTCATTCTTAAACTGTTTGAAAAGAAATTTAAGCGCAGAACAAAACGCGAATATAAAAATAATCAAGTTCTAAACATATACGCGATTATTTAGAATGGAATGTATCGAATGTGCATCGGAAACGGTGCAGCGGGATTAAAGCAGCACCCAGGCGAGAAAAAAGAAAAGAAAAGAAAAGAAAAGAAAAGAAAAACGTGCGTTATTTTGAATTTCGGAAAATCTAAAGTCTCGAGACTTAAGTCCTCGAGTGAAGAAACGTAAACGTCGCGAGCCGGAACGCTGTGCGACAGACACTTTTATCGCTAAGACTCGGAGAGGCGCGCAGTGCTCGAACGGACACGCTCGAATCGATTTTCCCGGTGGTGTACCACCGTCGCTTCGACGGTCGACCGTGCGGGCTTACCGCTCGCGTCGCGTCGCGTTTCCTCGCCTCCGAGGGTTCCCGACTTCTCGCGACTCGCGACTCCTCGTCGATTACATCGTTCCGTTTACCGTTATTTCGCCCCGGTAGATATCGTCGCGATTACGCGATGACGCCTTAGAGCCTTGTTCGTTCTTTGACCCTCGAACAGAGAGTTCGCGACATCCTGACATCAAAACTTGTCTTGCGTTCCCACCCAAAAACTCTGGTCTCTCCGCTTTTACGTTAGATTGTTACGTTAGATGATTCGAACGCGATTTATTCGCGAGAAAAGTAGAATCGTGACGTACAGTGCTCTGAATGAATTAGGAGCATCTCAGACAACATCAATGTGATCGAGACGTCTCTGAAAGACGCTTTATATCTTTGAGATGTAATTCTGGATCTTTATATTGTTTAGTGATGTAAGATTGCTTCGGGCGATGCTCGCTCGCTTCTTTCTCCTTAACGAATAGTTAACGGGAGGATGGTCACAATGTGCCTGTGAACCGTTTCGTTATGTACGGTTATACCACCCGTATCGCTTCGTGAAGACTAAAAATAGCGTTCCTCGAAGAACAACCAAAGTAATTCAGTCGATGGGACTATATTACACCATCTGCTCGATATTTTATCTCCCATCATGGGAATTAATTTTTACTATTGAGAGGCATTCAAAAGAGGCGATCGAATTCATAATTTCAGATTCACTTTAAACATAAGATCGTGTTTAAGTGAGCCCTTGAAGCTATAACGCGATTCATTTTAAACGTCGTCAATTCGAACTTCTCGTGTGTACCACGCTAATAAAAGCCAAGTTTCATCTATTAATAGTCTAGATTCCGTGTCTCTTCCGTGACGGGAAAGAAAAACTCCGCGTTAAGAGGCTAAAATAAATAACACGTTATCGGTTAAGCGTTTTATTCATGGTTGTACTTTGATACATCCTATTTTGATCGATTCTCGATCGGCACAGATATCGGGATTCTCAGGCGTAGACCGAAGTTGAGAATTAACGAGCGGAACGAGGGCGGCGAGGACGACAGCGGTGGCGGTGGCGGCGGCGGAGGTGGTGAGGGTGTGAGACAACGAGAGGGTGAATCGACGGCCGAAGAATGACGGGCGAGGACGGAAAGCGCGGTGGCGGCGCCGGCGACGTTACCACTGGAGCAAATATGAACACGAATGTCACCGATAACGTCAATAATGTTAACGCCAATGTTAACGCCAACATAAACGTCAGCCAACAGAACGGAGGACCGGAAAAGGCTCCTGTAGTCGGCGGTACCAACGTGGAGACGCTGCCACGCGCCGGCAAACAGGTAAGATTGATGAACTTTTTCTTTACTGAGCGGTGTGGATCCGGAACGTTGAAAAACTAATGTCAACAGTGTATGATGTGATTTGAAATTTGAACCTGTTTGATTTGATGTAATTCTTTTTTAATTTTATCTTCTTTACGATGTAAAGAAAGGAAGTTGAATTGGGACATTTAAATGATGATGCAATTGTTAATTTATTCGAGTTTCTCATTACGTTTCTTTTTTCATGACTGATTATCAATTATAATTTGTTTTATTTGAATGTAGGTAATGAACGGAAAAAAGATGATCTAAAGGAAAATCTTTAATAAAAAAAGAAACTTACTTTAAACTTTCCTACTACTTAAAAATTTCCCATTATAAAATTTAAAAATTGTTACTTAAAGTTATAAAGTAAAAATTGGAAAGCTATTTATCATTCTCAATGCTTCAATTCGATATCTGAGAATACGTTATGGATACCGGATATTTGTCTAGCAATTTCATTGATTTGTATGTTGCAAAAGACAGCTTTGCAATGCATTCTAACATACATATTGAAAACATTAGAAAGTTTCGATCGCGCAAAATCAGAGTTGATATTTAATATAATAGAAATATTTCTATCCATGTATATATATGATGGTATTGTAATCGAAGTCGCATAATTATATATGGGAATACCTATACAATTATGTTTTAAAAATTTGCTGTGTCACGTAATACTCAATACGTACGCAATACTCAAAATTATCAACGTACTGCATGGTGTGCGCATTAATTTGTTACATAGAACATATGTATTTTTGGCCACGAGACGAGGGAAGTGGATGGCATTATCACAAATAATAGGCTTCGTATATACATACCATCTAATAGCATATACGGGCTCACATTCAACCGTTGTTTCGCCGCATGTCAGCACAATTTCGATTGCGTGTGTAAAGTGCGAGAGGAGGGTTCAGTACAACTGTACTCTCTCATTTGACACTCTTCTCACGCGCCACGTTACTTTCTTTAGTAAAAAACTGTCTGCATGAACAAATTTTTATTTCTTTTCTTTTGCTTGTAATATTACTTTTTTTTCAGAAATCCGAACCGCTTGCAAGTGTGTCTGATCGCCTAATCACTTCGCGATAAACAAATTAATGCTAAAAAATCTACAATTTTAAATATATTTTGCCGAATATTTTGTAACTTGAACTGAATAGGACGATGTCGTTCATTAAGATTCCCATTTGTAGAACGTTTATAAAATTATGTTTGGTGAATATTTGAGAAATCATGTCAACAGTACGATTGCCTTTGTCACAGATCGTTATACGTCAACCGCGTTAACATGCAAAGCGACCATTAAGACGATATTGCGGCTCAAAGGTCATGGTTACTCCAGATTGCTGCAAAGGTAGCGCTACTAGGTAGAAGAACGCACGTGTTCACGATACTGAAGATCCTGAACGTTACTCTCCAAAATAGATCAAAAAAATCCCACGTCGAGTGGAGGCGCGCACGATTTTACGGGATAGAAAGGTTGTCAGATAGAAAATGTCAAATTTCTTCGTTAGTCGTAGCCTCTTCCGTACCATTCTTGTTTATTATTATGTCGTTAAGTACAAAAATAAAGTATAAAAGTAAAGTACAAAAGTATTAGATACCTTCATAGTTAAAAAAACAAAGATAATAAAGTGTAAGTACTTGGTTTCGACCTAAGTGAGAAAATTGACAGCAAGTTAATAAGACGGTAGAATTTGGACAAGGTAAACTTTTTGCTTATTACTAGAAGCATAAGAAACCGATTGTGACATAGATCGGAATAAACTTAGGCGAGTTAGTCAACGATTTTATTTTCCGTGTCTTTGCTAATTTCTTATCTTATCCTCAAGTAAAAAAATTACTTTTATTCATTTCTCTCTCTCCTTCAAAAAAAAAAATCTATCTCATCTCTACATTTGTGAATATCTATGTCGTTTACTGGTGTTTAAGTATCTTTTGCCTGTATTTAGATTTACATTTTACCTAGATATTAAAAATAAATATTCTGCATTGTCTTCATTTTATATCTATCATTTATACAATCTCATTGGTACAATTTCGAGAAATTTTTTATATTCAAGATAACGATTTTATACCACGCGTGTTTGAACATAGCGTGCATAAATCAAACTCTATAATAACGATGAATGTACATAATCGCATATTTTATCATTGTAAATCGGTGGAATTAGTAAAAGGATAAAAAAAGGAATCCGTCATATTTTCAAACATATCGTTATGCTGTGATAGAAAATCAAGTCGAGACTCTTATGTTAATTAGTGAATACTTCTCTGCTGAAATAGTCGTTGCTTTATTTTCTAAAAATGTGTCGCTTGTGATGAGCGATGTATCCATTGCGGCGTAACTCGGTGACGAGTTATATCATTCCCCTTAATGTTGTGATGTCATATGCTATGAATGCTGCTGACTCTTTGGTTTAACAAACGTATCATTTCTCGCTTTTTCGAATCTCAGAATTCTCAGAAATCAACGTTATACATGGAAGATTGATTTAAAACAGTATATATAATCAGCAACTAGAAAGGTATAATGATGTAAGACAAGACAAGAAATATTTTCTTATAAAAATAATAAGTTCTTTATTAATAATTTTTTCTAATAAAAATCCTGTAATAATTATTATAAAGTATAATGATAATATTGTATTAATGAAATAAATTAGAATTGCTTAAGATTCATAGCAAAATTTTTATGTGTGTACTTATCGCTATATGATTAATATGCAATATTGAGATGCAACTTTCTGAACAATAAATAAATATAACCGATAGCATATGCAGCTTATCAAGATTCCAGTCTTCAATGCAGTTCATCGTACCTTTTACACGAGGATTCCATTGATTTGCATTACGATCTGCTGTCCGGGATCCAACATTTAGCCTATTCTCTATGTATAATATCTTCTGGACTCTGGGATTACGTCATAATTTTATCGTAGACCTTTACCAGCGAACCTTGAACAATGTCTCGAGGTCATAGTTAACCGATTTCGAAGAGAGATCCGAGAACGCGTATATTTTTCTCCGTTGTAAATAAAAATAAATTTCCGTCAAATTAGGTTCACAGTTGAGTCATGTTAGATAGCAAATTGATTAATTGACCGAGACGCAACGACTGGTACAGCTACAAGATTGGTGGTTGCGACATTGCGTGTCTTCTTGCCCATGCAAATCAAGGTTGCCGGTTTATCGTGAATATCTCGTTCGTGAAGCGATCGTACAAATAATTTCAAAAAATTCGCGAACCTAAAAATTTGTCAAATTTGCATGTTACAAGGAAGAAAGGCTTCTTTGTAAACTATATTTTATATAATCAAGATACGCTCTTCTGTATAACTGTTCCATTTTTTTATCTTTAAATTTAGGTCTAAGGTTCTCGCGCGCTAGAATCCGTCATTAAAATTGAAAAAAATCGCGGAACATTCACTGCGGGGGAACTTCCAATCGAATTATAATATAAAACGGCATTGTCGATTTGCTGATTGAATTTGAAACTGTATCTGTCCTTCAGGACGTCCGCGTGCGCAGACAAAAAGACACGAAGGTGGTGCTGCAACGATCACAAATCTGGGTCAGTCGCGACGCATTACAGAAGGTTTTAGACTATACATCCGTCCAATTTCTTGTATTCAATGGCGATCAAGCTGTCGTTTCCGTGATGCTTTTAGGGGGCTACGTTGCCAATCAGCTTGACGTGCGAGTTACATTTGATTGTCTGTAATAAGACGTTATGTGCAATAACATCACGCTGTGATGGAGGCACGTGCGTTTCTTACGATGATGTGTCATCTCTTCTGTGAAATACCGGCACAAGTGCTCTAAGTATTCGAGTAAATTACTAAAGACAACATAATCATACAACTGATTTGACATAAATGTTGTAAGATGAAACAGATGAATATTCATCTTGGAACGAGTTTTATAAAAATACAAATATATGGTTCTCAACAAGATGACATATAAAATTATAACGGAAGTATGGTTCAATGAAAAATTAGAGAACATATAATTGACTCAAAATTAAAGAGTACATCAAAGCTCTAGAGTAATTATATATTTTGAAACATGTGCTAAAATTGGTATTTCCACGTAAAAACCGGCAATTTGTACAGTGATAAAATCAGAATTTCGCACTTTAATAAGGACATTGCAATATTAAAACGATATTTATCGCGTGTTATTCGCGATAAATTGGTTAAATAATTCAAACGACACCGAAGTGCGCGGCAACCGTAACAACCTTTAATAATCTCCCATGTATTGATCAGCAAGTCCATTGCACCGTGCCATTTTTACGGTTGAAAATGTATGTATGCGTTCATATGTGGAACACGTTATTTTCCATTCGTCGATTCCTCGCCGGATGAGACTGCGTTGCGAAACCGCAGGCGGTCTACACATATATATACACACACATGTACGTGTGTGTCCCTTCCGTAACTGCAAAGGTAGACTGAAAATAAACGTTTTCGCGCTGGTAATGCTGCCGCATTGAAGCAAGAATGCGAAGCGGCTTCACGCTTTGTGCTAGATGGTTCACAATGCGCGCATCGCCGTGAAATTTTACTTTGATACGTTTTTTTAGCTCGAAATCGCTGCAAGTCATCGAGTCATCAAATTTATTTATTGACGCACGCGGGTCTGAAAACGATTTCTTATGATGGGACAGCTGAAATCGCTTGTAATGCGGTTTTTAAAAATATAAAGATTAAAAAGATTCGTATATATTGTATTCTAGAAAACAATGTCTATATTATTATATCTAGAAAAAAATTGGCGCTCAAGTTATTTTTCTATAATTCAAATATATGAAAATAATGTGAGAATTAATAAGGAAATATTTTTGACTAAAGAAGATATTATGATATATGTTTGGTTCTTTATTTTTGAAGCTATGATTTAGTAAAAATAACATTTACTTAAAGCTCGTAAAAAATGCGTTGAATTAATTGCCACTTTATCCTGCAGCGAGTATTCGTTTTAAGTTGACAAGGGCTTCCGTAAAAATTTGGCATCCTGCCCTTGACAAGTACTTAAACATTAAATGCAACGTCGGAAGTGGCCGTGATTGACCCACTTTAATAATGCCTCGTAAAATGCTATTGTCGTTAACAGCAGCGAAGGTGGACAGAATTATTCGTTAGCAGCGATGTGGCAGAGAGGGAGATCTTTTTTACTCTATGGATTCTATTTAATTATTAAATCGTGTTGATTTTTAAAAAGCAGATAAGCTCTTAACTCTTTAAGTGCTTTTCACTTACATCAATTTTTCCGATACTAATCAAAATGAATATTTGATGATTTTATTGTGGAAAGTATAGGAAGATCGTAATAAATCAGAATCTTTAAGATTTAAAAACATACGCGACACACATGGCTAGCTATATAGTTAAGACATAAAAATATAGATAAATATAGAAAAATATAGATCATAAAAATATAGAAGATATAATGTAATCGACTATGTGCAGAATTAGATTTTTCATTAGCAACAGAATAAATATAATACTAGAATTTTGTAAATTTTGTTAAAAGAAAATTAAGAAGAAAGTGCAATAGAATCTTTTTATATTTTTTTCTTAAGAGAGTTTCCAAGAATTCCAAGAAGGTAAATTTAGGTTGTAAGCTTTGTTGTAAGATTCTCGTTTTTTTATTAGATACTCTTACCTAATACATGTATACATTATTCGCTTTTTATCGATGCATTTGAGCACTACTTTGCTTAATCATGTCTTCATTGAATTAGAGATCCCAGAAGAACAGACTTCAAAGTATTCCCTGAAGCAACTGACGAAGCACGATAATTCGGAATGCGCTTTTCGGCTACTATACACTTCTTTAAACACACACGCGATAAGTAGCGAGCTGTGTAAACTTGACGGAAGGGCTGTAACCCTTCTCGCATCGCCGATACTTCCTCCCTCATCACTTTCTCTGTACTTTCGCTAGGGAAACTGACGTGTTTCACCACGCTCTCATGATCGAAAAGGGTTCGCGCCAGCCGAACGTTCTTTAATTTGTCTGATGAGAGGAAGGACGTTAGCGGTTTAAACTAACAATTTTAGTATCCTTTTTCTCTCTTCTCTTGCTATTGCCTTCATGCAGAAAGCGGCTACTCGATAATTAATGCTGATAATAAGTGCTTCGAATAACCTCGAGGATGAGTGAGCGAAAATTAATTTAATGCAACTTGCCACTCTCGGAAATTAGAATATCAACTCATTTTCTTTTTACGATTATATACACTAGTTTTATACAACCATTAATGATACGCAAAATAATTTTTGCACGTAAAATGTTGAAAAATGCAAGTTTATATGTGAGAAAGAAATATGAATCAATTATTCTCAAGAAATTATATTATTTTTTATCATATTTTTTATTTTGCGATTTTATGTGTATCAATTTTATTTTTTGATTAATCAAATTTGAGTTTGAATATTATCAAGATATCATGCCTTTTGGAAAATGCTACGCAATCAATCGCATTTACACATCCTCAGCTTTGATTGAGTGAATCGACATTTATTCTCAGTTATTTGAGTGCACATGTTAGCTTCAGTTCGAACAAAAGAATTATCCAGATACAGAATATAGCGTCCAACGGAGAATATGCTATGTAGCGTTTTTGTTATTGTCCTAATTCTTGTATGACATTTTATAACACTCGCTTTTGCGCTAGCATCCTATATAATCGATATTGACCTACTTTGAAAATGTTGCGTGATAGAAAACGTCCTTGTGATAATAATATCTGATTTTTTCATTGAAGAAAATTCCATTATTTATTATGATCTATTGTTATTAAAGATTCAGTATTTAAAATATATTTTAATTATACGTGTAGTAGTACACATAATATATTTAATAAAGTAAGAATTATTATCGTATTTTTGGCTGAGGAAGGACTATAAAAACATTCGTTAAATATGATATCGTAGATTAAAATAGGCTGTTTGCAAGCTGGTGCAACAACCTGCATTGATTATCGAGTAGGCGGTTAGGTCAACTGCAACATTTATAATCGGCTAGGATTATCAGGTCATACTTTGTAATACGGTAAATAAAGAGATTTATTTCGCGCGATTTTAATTCGTTTCCTTCACATATACATAGACCTGTTCCATTAAATAAATAATATCACAATCCGTATTCATTAACACGTTTCATCGGAAAAAACTATATAAGGCTTTAAAAATTATTTATAAGAATTTTTTAAATAGGAAAAGCTTGTTTTTACTGACAATCTAATGATTGGATAAATTTTTTAATACTACTGTAATACTTTTTTATCCTGTCATTTTATCTAACTCATGTACGTTTGAAGACTCGACGAAGCAAAAAAAAATTATGTTTTTTATCTTTGTAATTTTAAAGAACTTTAGCAAAAAAATTTTTATCACCAAATAGATTAAATTCTATTTTTTTATGTTAGATAGAGTCAACATACGTTCGAAAAAATCAAAATGACTTGATATAATTAAATTATTATCTATCAAGTATGATAACAGTTCTTTCGCACAGACAAGCAATTATCATCAAAATCAAATGTAATTACGATTAGAGAGAAATACTTTGTAGAATTTATCGCGTTAACGTCATCCTGTACATCGGATTAATTGATCTCAATTGTAACGTCAGTAAAAATTTGTTCGAACTATTGTTCGAACAAAATAGATAATTGCAGCAATGAGTGAGTAATAAACGAAACGTGATTTTGATTGTAGAATATTTAACATTTTATAACTATTGTGCATTATATCATATTTATATGAATTTGTTTTTTTTTTGCTTTAGAGTTATAATGAAGATTCAATTTTTATTCAATTTGCATTTATATAGCGTAAGAAGATTTACTTGTCCAAATATTGTTGTTCCCAAGAAAATGCAGATATGACTTATTCTGATACTTGTCGAAGCGACTGAAGTACTTAATCATGGTCAACAAGTCTCGTGCATATTACTGGATAATGCCGATTATATCAGTCTAAGATCACATCACGATTATTCTTGTTAAGCGTGTACACGCCCACACGTGATGAGATTACGTCACCGCCAGAGAAATTGAAAGGTCAAAAAATGAGAAAAACGTCAATGCGAAATATCACGAAAGAGGCTTAATTTATGCCCTGGTCCCACGAGAGAACTTTTGCAATCCGTTGTCAGGTACAATAGAAAGCGCGGTCGTATTACAACGCTAGCAAGTCAGCAGCTAATATAAAACGAGAGTTATATCTTGACTCGTCGAGATAGCTTCGAGTCATCTCGATGATGAAGTAGCGAGCATCTAATTAAGTTGAGAATTCATTAAAAATGTCTAGCTTCTCTTTCTTAAGTCAGGATTATTAAGAACTTTATTTCTTGCAGTGATTGCTGCGAATTAAAACGGTTGTTTCGAACTGGTAAATTCGACACGGTAAATTTAACACGACGAATTGATACGACGATGAATACCAGTTACTTCTTATTTCATATTATTATTACTATCATATAACGTAGATAATAGACTTCATACATGACTAACAATAGATTTATTTTATTAGATAAAGTTCTAATTAGAGAAATGTATTTAAAAAGAAAAGATGGAAAAGATTTGTCAGGATATATTGTGTGTTGGCTTAAAATAATTAAAAATATCCTCAACGTAATCACGATCTGCTTTCTTTTCGCGGTTTTCTGGATTGTAATCTGTTCTCTTACTTTCGCTCGACTTCCATAATGCGTTTTTCGAAAAAAAAAAAAAAAAAACTTGGTCACATGTATACATCGATTGTATGTCGATAGTGGTACCATTGATAGCGACGCAGAGATAAGACGGAGAGAGGAATGAAAAGAGAGTCAAGCAAAGGTGGTAAGAGAAGCCAGCACAGAAACCGCGGAGGTGAATAGGGGGCGGTTTGCTGCAATAGCGCTGCCGCGTTCATATCGACCCATACCTCCGAGACTCCATCTTGCCTGCCCCATATATATATATATATATATATATATATATACACACACACACATATATATATACATATATAACTATGTACATCTACGTATATCTATTACCTACCTATCTACCTGTGTAACGCCGTGCCGTGCCCTGCCCTACGATCGCTTTTTCTCCGCGTAACTTTTTTCCATTTTTTTTTTATTTCTCTCCCTTTTTTCTGTTTCTCTCTCTCTCTCTCTCTCTCTCTCTCTCTCTCGACGTCAGGAAGCACTCAATTATTTTAATTCCCACCGTGGTCTCTAATTTCGATATCCCCCGCTCCTCGTTCAGGGACATTCACGTAGTCTAGATGTACGCACACTGCCAATTTATGTGATAAAAACATAAGGACATGCGTGTTACATGAAAAACTATATATTACTGAGAACTTTGTTATCTATATTACTATTATTAGAGATTACTTGGAACTTTATTTATACTCTTCTGTTTACAACATTTTATTTTTCTTCTTTTTCCTTGTCTTTCAAAACTTTTATCTTTCTGCAAGTATACAAAGTCAGTATTATTTTTTTTATAATCTCTTTATACTTGCTACTTTATATCTCCAATATTCACTTAAATGACGAGAGAGAAAGAGAGAGAGAGAGAGAGAGAGAGAGAGAGAGTAAAATTACAAAACGGTTCGTTTGCGCTGTAGCTTTCTTTGTTACTTTTTGCTCGAAGAATGAAGAATATACGATAGTAACTAGCTACGATTAAAAGGGGAATTTGCAATAAATCATCTTGCGACGAAAAAATGTATGAAAAGGGAGACATCGCACTCTGGAGGCATCTATTGCGCGAAATTCAGTTCGCGGCTGTTGTAATCGACGACCTCGACCCTTTCGGCCGCGTTCTCTATTTGTCCCCTCAGTCGGAGAAGTCGAGGGCCCTCCCACCCTCGTTTCCTCCGTCGGCATACCGAGCGTACATTTAATTAAGCCTCAATGAAAAGGACGTGCTGGCGGCGATGAAGAGATTACTGGATAACATTGAGTGACACATATACGGATATCAGGAATGATTATGCGCACGAACGGAGGGATCCACCCGCTTCTAAACAATATAATTTTCGGCGACTCCTCTCATCTGATGACTTTTTACAAAATTATTTATTTCGTGATACATAAATCTCTCTATGAATAATAAAGAAAGAATAGATAGAGAATAGAAGAAATAATAGAAAGAGAGAACAATTTTACTTTATTTTTGTGTGCGAAGTTTGTGTATTCAAGACATGAAAATCTCGTTTGTCTTGTTGACTTATTCATATATATTCTTTGAGTGTTTATTTAAAGATTTGTCTTAGGAAGCCATCAATTTTTGTTTGTTATTCGATACTTTTGCAATGAAAAGCATATTAAGATAAAACACTCATTCTTTCTTAATTTACGTAGTCTTAATGAGTATAGATTATTGTTATTTTACGCTACGTACAGCGATAAGCACAGACGATACGATAAATTGCAATCTATCGTCAATTAATAGCATTATGTCATTAAAATCGCTATTTGCGTTTTCATCATCTTCGGAGTTATTTCCGCCACACTTAATTTACCGTAACGAACAGCGCGATAGAATCTAACATCATGGGAGATACAATTAGAGATTGTCTTAGAATCTGATATAACCTGACAGGGTTTAATAACAGGTTCAAGGTTCAATCATTTGACACTAGCATATATAGATCTTTTGTTCGTTAATAGCTTAAAGAGCTGTTAATAATGACATGGGTGCAATCTGCATTTTTATCTCGGCAATTAATTAAATCTCGTTGAGAATAGTTAAAAAAAGATCTGGAATTGTATCATATCTTTATACTAATAACACAAAAATTATTAAAAGATTATTGTATATTACAATAAGTTGGATTGCACATCTATATAAGATTATGACAATATAAAATCAGAATTCAATACTTTGTCAATATATCTTTATAATTTTCTAGTTTTATTATTATTGAATAATGACAACTGTTATGGTCGTTTAACGATGATATTCTTGAAGTAATAATTTTTAAACGTCCTCGTTCCTCACAGGGACGACCTCGAAACTTAGTTATTACCAAGAGATTTCCATAAAACTCGACTAGCAGAAGATATTTTTGCATAACGATACATTTACGAAAGAAGCACTTCTCTATACCGTGGAATTCATATTTGTCGCTTCATCATACTGAAGCATGTTTCGGGTATATAACACGGTCGTATACTTTTTGCGATGACGATGTTGATGAGTCATGAAATGCATTCGCCTTGCTTGCAATGAAAATTGGGACGCGGCGACGTACCGATCGGACAACCGGTTCTCTCGTGTCCTAAATTTGATCAAATATAAGTTATGCTGATTATATGCAGTAAATACCTGTTTGAAAAATTTCTCGAAATTTCTCTACATTATTATTTCTATTTTATCAATCGCAACAATACTACATGTGATGCAATCATTGTTATTATTACAAATAAAATAAAGCAAACGTGCTTTTATTGCAATTTTTATGTCGCGAAGAAAAATACTTATATCTTTGTTTTATCTCTACAAATATTATTTTTATTAAAAATTTAACAGAGTATTACATATAAAATAAACAATATTTTTCTAAAAATATAAATGTGCTCGTGTTTACGTTTGAAATTTTACTTCTATAAATAAGTCATAAAACACACATATTAAAAGATATGAATAGGCATATAAGAGGCACGTATTGTCTATTATAAATCTGTATACGCTTACATGACTGCATTATTAATATCTACTTACGCGCGCGCGATCGTAATGACATTTAACAAGTGGTATTATACTACAAGTTACAAATCAAAAAGTTTTGCAATATAAGCAAAAAATATGAAATTTTTACTATACACTTTTTGAGATAAATGCCTCAACTCTTTTAAAAAATATTTAAATAAAAAGAAATTTGTCATGCAAATTTCTGTTGATTATATATTTGCTATCAAGACGTTAACTCATATGACTAATGGTTATTATGCAGAAGTACGTACTTTTCTCCGCATCGTCTGATGTTTCCTTGCAGTGGCGAACGACTAACACATTCTATTGATATTTGGCTCATGGCCAAAACTGTTAAAGGAATAAACACAGAATTTTGATACTTGAACAATGCGGAGTCATTCCAACAATCATGCTATCACTTATTTTACTGAAATTTTCAATCTCTCCTTCCTCGCTAAATAAATATTTCGAACATTTTTACCATATTATACAGTAATAGTTTATTTATCGTGTTTCAAATGTTTATTACAAAAGGTGATAGAATCGACATTATACGAATTTATTACAAGTTATATCTCAGATACATTATCATAATTATATGCATTTAAATTTCATATATGGCATGAATGATTCATACATTTTTGCTATCTTTATGCGTCCTTTAATCTATTTTTGAAGATGCGACGAGAAAAGATCATCGGTGAGAACAAACTGTAGAATAATCATTGCTCTCTGTACTTAGCCTTGACGTAGGCCGAGGCTAAGTATGTTCGCTTTACGGAGAAACGTAATCTACCTGCGTAATGTACATGTCGTCATCTTGAACATGACAAGACGGCCGTAAAAAAAGTCTCCGGTATCGGCCGAGACGCGGCACCTGATGACCTCAACGTTTATAACGCTGGACGTGATGTCATTTGCCAGCTGTAATACGCGATGATTACATAAGGCCGGCTTATGCATAATACATGCAAAGGTGAAGAAGGGGAAGGGCAATTCTAATCCATCCAGAAAAGAGAGAAGAGAGGGAGATGAAACGACGCTGTGTTATAGACTGATTGATGAGTCTAATTATCTATGATCGGCGTATAATGCCGCGATTATGAGAGCTGTGGCTCTAATATGATATAAAAAACCGCGAAAAGACTTCAATAGACAAAGAGAAGGGCAAACGAGATTTGTTTGGACTTTCCATTTAGAATCTCTCTTTATAGATTTTCCAAGATTAGATTTTATGATTTTTTAGAGAAATCAGGCAGAACCTCCAATTTAAATTTTCTTTAATGTAAAGATGCGTGCAAAATTATCTCTGACCATTATTAAATCGCATGAACCTGATAATGTTCAAATATTGATTTAAGCATTAATTGCCCTCAAAGCAAGGACTTATACTTAACGTGGCTTGTCACATTCGCAAAAAAAGAAAATAATATTTTATCCTTTTATCATAGTTTAATATGTCACTATGGCATTATAACGAATCGCTCTTTCGTGCGTATATATTATACTTTATAACAGTCTTTATTTTATTCCTTTTACACGTTATATTTTCTTCTTTTATATCCTCTTTTACGCCGTGAAATATTTATTGCGAAATTTTCCTTTTATGAGATTTTCCTATAATATTTTTAACACGAGGATGCTTCGTACACGAGTATATAGCGCTCTAACAGCTGGCATGTCGTGCTAAAGCGGTCGTTAGCGTGGTAATGAGTGTCGCAAAATTCCATCGGCGACGCGATCACGGAGTCAAGATGTTCAACTCGCCCGTGGGAAGTTTCGTTTCCCGCAGGACTCACGGGAACCATATCACAGAAGGATTCCCAGCGCTAAACAGATATATTTAATTGCAGCTGCTGAGGATATGGATGATAAAGAAGGGAAGAGTTCTTACATCTTTACTTTTTCAGAAAATCGAACCAGAAGGCGATGTTTGCATACATCGTGATGCCTAAAAATAATTTTGGGTAAAGTTTAATTGCTTTAATTATTTCTTGTCTTAAAAAAATTAAATATGATATATATTGACATTGATATTTTTGCTATTAAGAAACATCTTGATTACTTCTGAGCGTGGAAGTATCTAAAAAGACTTTTATTTGTCAAGATGTATAATTACATTAAATACACTATTCATTTTATCATGCATTTAGCCACATCTATATATATATGCAAACTTCCCAGGATTCTGGTTTTGTTCATCCAGTTTAGGCCGGAATCTCGACGTCGTGTGTTTCACACCTTGACGTTATTTTTAACTATTATGTCCAGCATGCCGCGTGCGTGTTGCGAGTCGGTGTCTCGGCTAAACGTAGATCGTTGCTTCTCCAAAGGCACGACCGCGTGTGTTGCCGATATTCCTGGCGATGGTTTGTAAGCAACATTGAACATGACGAGTATTTCCTGTCGATTTCTTGTTGAGAAACCGAAATAGTAATTGGGATAAACATGTTAGATTTTTTAATATTATATTTTACCATTTCAGAAAATGGATTTTATGCCACATTTCGATGCAATCGCGTCATTTTCTTAATGAATATCAGATCTTTCCGGTGTTAAAAACGCATGCTAGTGGAAAACGTTTTTATCAGTAACCGTGATCGTTCAATGACGTTGCTTTTCTCTTTCTTATAAGATTTTCTTGTAAGATAATCACGGTTGTGCACGAGGATAATTATCCTCGGTACTTGTTTTGTTTCGCTATACTTAAATTCTCATTGCTGAAATACGAATATACCCATAAAAAATGAGACGTCTTTTCTGACAACTCAACATCATTCTGATTTGCTTAACGATGTATAGATTGAGTTGCCAATCCGATCAACATCTTCAAATTCTCTCTCGACCAGTGACCGATGCTTATCATTAATCATCGGTGTTGATGGGTCGAAACATTAATATCCAGAGCATAGCTTAGAGAGACGTCCCTTTTATGACTTAAATCTTTTCGAGAAAGCATGCTCATTATATTCTTATAATCGTAATTAATATTCAACAATCGCGATCACATCTAATTACAAATTTATTTAAAAAGAATTGATCTTACAATATTAATCTTTTAACGCAATGCGTGTATTTCACAAATGACGACGGACGAAATTTGTTCTTTTTACGGAAATTGATTTCTAATTAGTTGCTTGACAATTAATTAACAGCTTAATCGCAACCTATCGCGTTTATGCATCCGAAACAAACGATGCATCGATCATCGATCAATTATCGATTTTGCACGTCGATTTACATGGAAGCAGGAGATTGATCCGATGTAACGGCTGCTTTTAATACAGTACGTGATGGCTTGCTAAGTCTAGACTACTTAGCCGAGATTGTTATATCGCTACTCTGTTATTATTACCGCAACCACTAATTGCCTGATCACTTGCGTAGCGGCATAGCGCTAGTCACTACTCGCATTAGTTCCATACCTGACATCTAGATTCGCGAGCGACGTATAAGCAAGATTATTAATATCTTGTGAAGTTTATTTTTGTTTGTTTATCACTGTATGATTAATAACATTCCTGAATATATTTCTTTTTGATACGCTAATGCAGTGAGAAGAATAAATTATAATCTGTTACGCAAGTTGAATTTTTATTGCATGTTATAGAGTAATTCTGAGATAAGTGTTTTGTTTTAGCGTTATTAGCAATTATTTGTAGAAACCAGGAAATGAGTTTTATCGAGAATTGTAGTTCTCTTGATTGTTAGAGACGCAATTATCTAAACAGTATACAAGCAAGAGTTATAAAAAATCAGAATGATACGTGCAAAGTTTTATAACGATCTTGACATATATATGACCAATATAAATTAAATGTTTACATAAGTGACATGTATTTTTATGAGCTTCTGAGATTGGCTTTTTTAAAATTGAGTCACGGATTTATTTCATCTCTGCATTCATCGCGCTTAATGCAGTAAACTGTCGTGCAGGAATTTCAATTACGAGCGGTAGCGTTCTGGGAGGAGACAGCGTACGTTAGATATCCTAGATTACGCGATCTAAAAAAGACAATGCATTCTTTTGCGTCTATATATCTCATCGTTGTGCATTTTCCAGTGGTATTAACCGAATCAGCATTCCTTCCACGTAATATTTCATTGATCGGAAAACGCGAACATGTTATTCGGTCAGTTACGCTCCAACGCTACACTATGTGTTCTTGTTTCTCTTATTTTCTCATTCACGAATCACTTTTCTTCTTTCACCGCTTATTCTTACCTTCAATCCTTTCTTTATTAAGCTCAAGCCAGTATCCTTAGCCTACAGTCAATGAACTCGGCCTCATTTATCATTGTCTTTAGCTTTAATTGTGTCCTTTGCACAGAGCACATCATTGTTATCGCCTAGATACCTCTTCTCTTTGATTAATTGCAAGTCTTGATGAGAGTAGACCCAACAATCTTCGTGAACAAGATTGCTTTTCGATGAAATTGAACGTTATTAAAATACAAATTAATATTAAAAACACAACAGCACTAGTCTGTGTTTTTGTTTTTGACAAGAATTCCGACAAAAATTGTTTTGTCGGAATTATTTAAATTGAATATTATTCTTAAACATGCCTCATGAGATTTTTAAGTACTTGTAATCTTGATGAAGATACTTTTCTTCAATCTTCTTAAATGTTAGTTTATTAATTTTTCATATGGAGCAGCAGCCTTCTAGTTCCTGCTACATTATTTCTTTCCCACGGGATTGTTACAATGGCGGATAATTGCCTTCTTTTTTTCGTAGAGATCTCCTTAAAAATACAATTTCTCTAAATTCTTATCCTTTCATCTTATTCTTTTTGCAACTCTTTATTAAGAAGCTACATTCAGGATTAATGATCTACTACTTATACTCCGACGATAGCTTAAATACAGTCATGGTTTTTCTACTAAAGGCTTTTGTAGCGTTCGCCGGGACTGTTGCAAGGATGCTTTGTGAAAGGGAAAAAATGTGATACCTGTACGAGGTCCGTTGATCCCCGTGCGGCGGGTCATTGCCCTCGCCGCTGGACTATCATGGCTAAAGGAAAGACTGAGGATGATACGATTTCGAAATTATTATCGAAGGATTGGACCGCGTCATTTTGCTGGTCCTAATTCTATCTGCACGAACTTGCCCGAGCTGATTTAATTTATCTAAAATTGCGCCTTCGCGATCATTCAACTTCGCAAGTTTCCCTCAATAACATTCGAACTTGTCGCTCTCAAACATAAAGCTCTTTTATCATAGGCAGACAATCGCAAGCACCAATTCCTGCTTTTGTTGCTCGCGAGAACGGAACTATCGCGGCCACGTTCGAAAGCATTCTACGTTTGCAGCCGTTAGTTTGGCACATGATGTGCGTGGCTATAGTTAGCTTGATGCACCGCCAGAAATTAGAGGCGGGCGCATAGCCATTACGTTCATTGCGGCCAATGTGCTCTTTTTTGCCGTTTCAAAGTTGCTCGATAAAAGGACTAGAAAACGAAAGATCTTATCCTCTCTCCTGTATAAATCAACAACGAACACTATGATCTATCGAAGCTGGTATTGCAAATTAGAAGCACTGCATTCACTTCACTGAATCATTCGAGAAAAGAAGAAACGGACGATAACGAGAAATATAACGTTAACCGCAACGTAAATTCTAAACTTTGTCGCGGTCTGCATGCGCGACTGTGCTGTTACTCGGTTAACGACCCAGGTCGAGTTATCCATTGAATTATTCCCCGCCCTTCCTTATTTCAGCTAGTTCGCGTGCGAGATCATTGTTCGTTTCGTTGACAGCGATATTCGATCATTTTTCGCGCAATAGCAAAATGCCAATCCTCAAATGTTCATAAAACGGTGCATAACAAGGAAAAGAGAATCTTTTTTTTTAAATGCAGCTATAAATAATTCAACCCAGAAAGTTTCTTTTAAACTTTTTGGAATAAGGGATAACCAAGCGTTATAAATTGGCCATGGAAATTGATGGTCTCTCTCTCTCTCTCTCTCTCTCTCTCTCTCTCTCTCTTTCTCGATAATCCATGTTCTATGTTTAGCGACTCCTTTCGATCGCTCCCCAAAGAGCCCTGGAAGCCCTTAAAGCGTCCCTGCTCAGACAGCAAGTGAAGTGAGTACCCTTGCGTGTAGTCCATTGTCCGCAACAGATTCTCCAGTCTGTACCATTGAGAAAACCGCAACTGATATCATTAAGACATTCATGCATGGTCTGGAAAACCACAACTCTATATAGACATATATTATTTGCGGTGAAAAATAATCATGTATTTGTCTTCCAAAAAAAACACTGTCATTTAATTACGACATTTAAACAAAAGTTGGCTTGACTTCTGACTAGTTGTATTCCATGATCTTTTTTTCTCTTTTCAATGAACGTAATTAAGACAATTGAATAATTTAATGATTATTAGTTGAGTAACTTTTCTGAATATTTACAGTTATTGTTAAATGACATAATATTTACAGTTATTGTTAAACATAGACTTTATTCAATTAGACTTCCACTTCCAGGATTGAAAATAAAAATGTGTAAAGAAATTGCTGAGAAATTGCAACACATGTATCTACATATTTGATACGAATGAAATTATCACTCATGTTACGTAATTGATGTACAATTGATCGTCTTTAGAGCACTTGAAGCACGCAACAACTTCTAGATGTATTCATGCGTCTCGAATTTGAAGGAACAGCGAAGAAATTCCTTAACTGTATTTGTTCATATGAAAGAAGTTTCGATCAATATATTAAATTTAAATGTTTATTAAAAAACTTAAAATAACAGGACTCTTAATGTTCAAAGTATGACGACATGATATAAAAGGCTAATAAGGCGCAGTAAAAATTATTATTCAAAGATTAAGAAAACGACTGCTTCGTTACATAATTAAATGAGTTAAGATAGAGACGGAAAATTACTCATCAAGCGATTGATTTCGTTGTTCTAGTGAAAACATAAAGAAATATAAAAACGTTTTATATATATAAGTTATCAAAAAATTTTTGATTGAAATTTTTGAAAAAACAAGCATAATACGTCTCTCTGGTAAAAACTCACCGGCACTCCGGCAATTGAGAAAATGTTAATATTTCCATGTTAATATTCATGTTAATATCCATGTTAATATTTTTAAAAAATTGTCAAATTTTGATATCAAAAGAAGCAAAAAATTAATATCACAATTGTAAGCGTATAACATCCAATGTATAAAATGAAGAATAAAGAAAAATTTTAATTTTCTTATTTTCTGCAGTTCTTATTTGTTATATTTATTTTTAATTATATTGTTTAATTATAATGTTAAACGAATAATGGAGATTTTTTATGTTTTCTGACTCTTATTAGCCTTTTATATTATGTTGTCATACTTAAATGTTTATCCGTAAATAGTTACTAACCAAACATAGAGAATTTATGGAAACAATAAGGAAACTTACGAGACGTAAGTTTCATCATAGTAGACTGCTTTCGATTTCTGAGAGTCGATGAACGCTGTGTGCACGAATACAGGTTTCTTTTTAATTTATACCTTTTAAAGAAAAGTGTGTCGATTCGCGTTACAAGCACTATAAATGGAAGTTACCCTTTCTACGGTTGCTCATGTACATTTAATGGAAAGTAAAAGTTTAAGAAATTTTTTTTAATTGATCTTTTTCTCGACTGTGCTAAGCAGATCATTTTTAAACCATAACAATTCCATTAAATTTATTAACAAAATTTTATTTGCTGCAAATAATTTGCTGAATTTACAAATTATTTTGCTTATACAATAACAGATTGTTTTACTGCGATAGTAAAATATATTATTTAATTGACAGTAAATTCATCTACTTCTATAAATACATTCATTTAAGAATTATCAATCAAACTTGTAATATCAAATAAATGATTATGACAACAACGTTTAATCGCACCTAGTTCAAGTGCAGCTAACAATTTTGCTGTAACTGATTTCTTCTCTTTTATGTAACTTTTCTTCTGTGGCGTTTCCTTATTTTCCTACGTCAATGGAACTAACATAGTTGAAAGCTCTTCCCTGTTTTAAAAGAAAGTAAGAGATCACAGAAAGAGGAGAAGCGGACGCGGAAGGGGATATCTTTTACATGAGGAACTAACGGTCTGCTGAATTATTTAAGACATACTTGTGCAGTCTGCGTGAAGCGGATTCCCTTGCGTACGTAACACCGGCGTGCACCCGTGAACACATTCGTCAGCTTCTGCGTACCAACGAGGATCAAATATAACTTTCTCTATTATATATAACATATAATATAATACATTGTCACAAGTTCGTTATCTTGTATTATATATATGCGCACATAGAACTATTCTATAAGTATTGCATACTTTTTTTGTTAGAAGGCGATAAAGAAATTAGTATTGCTGATGAGATGCGTTTAACATATTATAAATATGTAGTAGTGACGCAATGTTTCGTTACAAAAGCAGATTGTGAAAAATTTAATATTCTATTTTTTTAATATCTTTTTTCAAGTCACGTTATTTGTTGAAGAATTCAATACGTAAAACTTAAAGAAATTGTTCTTCTCATTTTTTAATTTTCTCTGTTCTCTGTAATTTTAATTAAACAAATTTTTTTAATTTAAGCATACGAGATGTTATACGTATTGCGCATTTATTCATTCAACATTCTCTCAGCATGTATCAAGTATATGTCTTGTGGTGTATGAATACAACGAAGGATTTGTACGGGAGATATCGCGTCTGTTGACCATTCAGAAAAATATCACGCCAGCAAGTCGATACGGCACGTCAGATCCCGACAGTCGATTCGCACTTTGCGTCTGATAGATAAAAACGAAGCATTCGTTTTATTTACCGGAATATATTACCACGAGTAAGTTTTATACGACGCGATTAGATGTGATAATGACTGCTGCGACGCGAACTTTATTTGCATCTCTAATTTCTGCTTGGCATACGTATCAAAGCCTGACAAATAAATCGCTCTTGTAGAGTAAGCGAAATGAGATACTTTGAAATTAAACGGACGTAACTCGATACTACCTCGTTGTCTTGAAAATCTTAGATCAACGTTGTGTTGACGACAGTAAGTTCCTTGCCCACTGCTTACAATATTCAAATTTCAAATAAATATAATATTAATGTTATATATAATTTTTATGAAATTTTGTTATAGCAAAAAGCACATAGTATATAGCACAGAATATAAGACCGTTCCAAATTTATTTTTTTAGTAAATAAAACTACACTTTTCTTCCATTTCCTCCTTCTAGCATTTAAATATTTAAA
>Ga0157364_1000856_pt1 | contig 23502 bp, 12 predicted proteins | sample AttsexASBM2_FD_111476 | JGI IMG/M metagenome (GOLD analysis project Ga0157364, IMG submission 111476) | Fungus gardens microbial communities from leaf cutter ant in Ribeirão Preto, State of São Paulo, Brazil - Atta sexdens ASBM2 | ecosystem: Host-associated > Fungi > Mycelium > Unclassified ...
ATCACTTGTTTTGATCAATGGCACACGGCCTGGCTGACCAGCACTTCCGGTCTTATGAAGAAGTAAAAAATTGGATCGATTCGTGGATAGCCTCAAAAGATGACCAGTTTTTTCGACGCGGGACTCGTACGCTACCCGAAAGATGGGAGAAAGTAGTGGCCAGCGATAGACAATACTTTGAATCATAAATGTATAACCAATTTTTTACAATAAAGCCTCGAATTTCGGAAAAAAACGGCGGAAGCAAAGTTGTACACCTAATATTAATAAATTTGCGTTTTACCAATACCGCTGCACACATCTTTGTTTCATTTTACGCGTTACGAAATACGGTGCACCAGATTACGTTAAAACTCAAATTTATTGCTGTCTCCCCCATTTCTTCTTCTTCTTTTTCATCGCGCCTTTCTCTTTCATTATCCATTATTAATTTCCTAATACTATTAAAATTTATAATTCGAGAGTTCTTATAATTTAATGTTATTCCTTTAACTTTATAAATCTCGTGTCGGTTACCTTCTGATGTACGAACGAATGTATGCATAGAATGTCAGGCCCCCGGACACAAACGACTCGATAAAACTACCCGTACCTCTCGAGTTTGTCATATCGCCCAGAAAATCCTCATACGCGGTTCGTACTCGCTCGGTTCGCCTCTGCTTACGTAAATATACGAATCTGTATCACTATATAACGTGACTACCTAATTTCTCTAGATATTTATATAATATCAGTCATGCTTGTGACGTCATCCATGCCGCGATTACAGGATTGGTTTGCAAAGAAGACGCGATCGTCTCTTCGCGTAATCGCCACGAAACATATATTATCTCGTCATTGACAGATAATATAATATATTAGTATTTTGTGCTCTGAACTCGTGAGTAAACGTTACCAAATGTTCATATTTTTTTCGATCTCTGTATTAGGCAAATTGGTTCATTGACCGAATTTACCCCAGAAAGAATTCAAGCAGAGTTTCAAACGTAAACCAGGATTTCGAACAATATTATTTCTATCGAGAATAATATCCTCAGTTTCTTCGTATTCGAATGTATCGTTCCTTATTCTCGTCATCCTGGCATTCGCTCGATCATCCGCTAGCTTCTTGCTTTAATTTCAAAAAACTATTACCATAATATATTCGGTAAACAAACCTTGCCTCGTACAAGGATCGAATCATGTGATCCTAAATGACCATATTTCGCTCACATTCGTCACGAGATAACCTTTCTAGGGCTTTGCGCAATTCGCAGGATACCCATGCACCTACGAATTCACAATCGGCGGAGAGATCGGCCTGCGAGAATATTTCGCAGCAACTACAACACAGCCCGAACAATAATTTGCCTTGTACGCGATACGAGAGTATGAAAGAGATCGCATGAAGAAAGTACTGTGCATCGAATGATACCCTCGACAGAATCCAAATTAAAATTCGGAGTTACGCTAATTAACTCCGAACATTGTTCTCCGATATAAATCATAAGTTGGCCTAACGGAAAAATTTCCGTTTTCAATACGTACGGATATAGAGAACACACATTTTCTTCGTACCCGTAACTTCGTATCGAGTTACGATATTTTCCGTACGGCCGCCAAAGAACGCCTCGCGAGGGTTGAGAGGAGAGTTGATTAGCACCGGTTTTCGAGAAAATTGCGTATCTCGCGATTCTCGCGCTTTTCTCGTGCAAATTCACACTCCATTATTCTATATCTGCCTTGTCGAAGACGCCATGTCATTGCGAGAGTTCGTTCGTATTGAGCATCGATTGTATCTTCATGTGATGCCCCGGACGTAAGTTTCCTTTCACGATTGATTTGATAACAGTTGGGATAACCGTATCAAAAACAACCATGAAATTGTAATACGTAAACGCTGCGTCTCATTTGCTGATTCGACTTCGTAATATTCAACGGGTGTACCAGCAATTCGATACTCACGGCCTCGTCCCGCGAGGACATAGGATGTCCGAGCTCACGCTCCATCCACTGTAGTGCTTTGTGCGACTGATTGTCTTTATATCTATATCCGCTCGGTGGAATGATTCCTATTTCTTCCTTGCGTAAAAAGTTTTTGCGAAAAACTTTCATACATGTGGAAGCGATAGTCATGCATTCTACAAACTGACACACATCTCCGCGTTCTAAAAAAATTTTTCTAAATGCCATGCACGCACGTCGAAGGATATCTACGTCATTCCGGCAATATTTTATTATTTCTTGTTTGAAATCAAAATTCGATCGCAACATTTCCTCGTGCCAAACCATAAAACGCTCATGTTCCTCGGGCTTTATTTGCTCGGATGAATAATATCGAGCGTCAAATGTTGGTCCAATATAATTTTGATTTTACAACATATTAAACAAATGAGGAAAAAAATCTTTAGCCAAAGTATCCCGCAGTCCGAAAGGGTAAATCGACTAAACGCACAGATATATACTTTGAACTATCAATAAATTTTATACGACCAATCATCATAACGATAATTTTCGTCCCGTTCAAAATCATCCCAAGTTCTTCCGTTATTCCCGACTTTTCAACGAGGTATTTTAAAATGAACTGAGCGTCAAATGCTTTAGCATTATGCGCGATACAGATGATTTTTTTTAAATATTTAGATGTTCCTGTCGCGAAATCGACAAACTCTTTTATGGGATCACTACTAAATATAAATTCGCGCACTCCATACCAACGACATCGCAATGACATGACCTCTATTCCTGCGCACGCTTCGCAAATTTGTTGCGCAACGCAGAGAGTTGGAACGTGAATTCTTACGTTCTCCGTTCCTTCGAGCGTCTCGTCTTATCGCAAAATCATAAAATACGAATGCGGTCTCTTTTAATACACTTGACCGTGTCTTCGATGTCATTCGTATTTGTTTGCGGATTTTCTTCTCGCGATTACAGTACTTGTACCCTCTCCAAGGTTTTCTACTGAGGTTTTACAACAAAGAGGCTGTATGTAATACAAATGATTCGAAGACTGTAACGATCAGCAAGTTTTGTAATAAACTCGCAATCGTGTCGCGATTTTGAATTAACCAATCGCCCGCATCCGTTACAAATTTTAATAGATTCGCAAACGCTTGCAAGGGATTGATTATATGATTCCTGTGCTCGATGACGTTCGAAATATGCACGGCCGAAGAAGACGCGAACATACGAATCGTACTTAATCAACTTGTCGGGGCAAGATTCGCAAGACGGGATGGCGTAGCAGTGTGGGCATTTTTTTGTGCATCGATGTCGTTATGACTTCTGTCATTATGAAAGCCCACGTTGCACGCAATATCCTCCGCGAGAGCCGGCGGCGGCTTTTATTTTTAATATAGGATTATAATGTCGCGAGTCTTCGTAATACATTATATTTAAAGACACATAGGTTCGCGATCTTGGGAGGAAAGTAACGCAGCCGTCGTACATTGCCTTGACCGAAAGTACTGAAATTATATATCATAATTGCAATATTTTCGGAAGCGAGAATTCGTTGGAATTGCTCGATTTCGCAAATTTCATAATCTTCCTCGGAAATCGTAATACCAGCGGCTTTCGTTAATTCTTCGGCCAGCTTACGCTGTAACGAAGAACGCTGGTACCTCATGGATTTCCATCTTTCTTGCAGTTCCACCATACGCAGTTGCCCATGCTCTTGATCCACGCGTGCCACTACGAGCGAACGGGGAAAACACAAATTATCTGTATTATTTATTTGCAAAATCGAGCATTTGGCTACATCTTCGCGAGTTAATCGATTAGATTGACGCCGGCTAGTACTGAGACTTTGAAAACGCGTATTGTAAAATTTTCTGCGATATCGAATCCTCCACTTTGCGCCAGTAAACTTACGAGTTGCCATATGTCCTCATGCATTAAATCGTGCTGGATGAAACGATAAATCAACCAGCCCACGCGCTAGATCCGCTGACTCGAACGATAATCCTACGTAATCGTTTGGTTCGCACGAATATAATGCATACACCCGAATTTTACGGAACGCGAAATTCTTTCTATCCAACGAATGATATCTGTACTTTCGGGTGGTGGACGTATCGCGAAAGTTATCTCTCTCCCTAGTATCGCAAAATTTCTAAACCGACGCGAATTTTCCGCCCTTAATTCGATAAAAGTAAAATTATCTCTAACCTTCTGTTGTTGATCCGACCGGTGCTGATTATTTTCTTTTCAATGATGATGCAGCTGTTGCCGTTGCTGCTGCTATTGCTGCTGCTGCTGCTGATCATCATCGAAATTTTGTGAGGATTCTTCTTCCAAGATTTTTCTTCCCTTGCATCTAGAAGCGATATAGAAACAACCGCGAAAGTAGGACGGTCGGTACCACCGCCAATTTGTATTGTAAAAAAAATTAAACAAACCTTATTAATCTGCGATAATATCGCTATGTATATTAAGTCAGAAACTTATACTACTAGTCGTAATATTAGCATGGCAAAATAACTCACCTACAGCTGTTTACATGATCGTACATGGGCGGCTGATGTTTTTTTTATTTACAAATTTTTAATATTCCGGCGACATAGGTAGAACAAGAAAATACGAAATATCTGATAAAAATATCTGTTTAAGTATCTCGAACAACAAGCAAATTTAAAATAAAAAGTAAAAATATTATTACCTTCGTTTTCAAGAAGTGCGTAATATCTATTTTCTTCTTCTTCCTTTATTGTCTCCTGAGGCGCTTCTATCTCGTCATGTATTTTCTCCTCCTCCTTATCGTCACCGTTGTCATCAATTAGTTGCATTAGCGTTGTCCAGCTCTTTATTATCATCATCATCATTATCATCATCATCAAAAATTATCGATATCGTTCTCATTATTCTCCTCCTCTTCCTCCTCCTCCTCTTCAGATTTCATATCTTCCTTTCAATCTTGTTCAGTTTCCTGCGCCTAAAAAGTAATTTTTGTTATTATTATTTTTGAACTCTGTATAATGTATCTGACTCTCTATATTCGACTAACTTATTTTTTTAAAGAACTTACACGTTATGGAAATGGTAAAAACCTGGAAAAACCAGTGCTCTAATCGAATTAGACGGACTCAGTGCGAGCCAATCAGATCTTTGGACAAGTATAGGACGAACCAATCAGAACACACCATTTAATTACCTTATTACCCTCACTCTTCACTTCTCGACCAATTAAAGCACGCTCTTTTCCTGACTGACCCGTCTAGGTCACGCTCATGGCACCGGAGAGAGACGTGAAGGGGATTTGTTTTTAGCCCCGGCTGTCCATTACCAGATTTGGACGTCCAATGAACGTTATTTGAATATATGTAACATTAATTCTAATTTTTATCATGCGGATCATAAAACGTTTTAATTATGTGACAAGTCTTATTCTTTTATATTCAAACATTTTTAAACATTTAATCAGGCGACAATTTTTACTCAATTTTTATATTTAAACATTTTTATTCAATTTATATATTTAAATATCTAAGTATCTATTATATAATCGATATTGCGACCTTTCATTTTTATTTTTATTTTTAATTGTATGTTAAAATGAAGATAACTTGATGAAGGTTGAAACGTTAATCTAAATATTTTTAACGATCGGATTTGGAACATAGATGAATTATTAGCAATTAATAACTAACTCTGTCTTAAAGCCTTTCTCCTTTAACAATTTAGCTTCTAAATATGTAATATTTTTTAAATATGTACATTAATTCTGTTATTATTTTTTTATTTAATTTCTTTCATGAATGAAAATTAAATACAATTTTATTCGAAATTTATCCTCTTCTAAAATTATTGTATAAAATTAAATCTTTGAAAAATGAATTTGGGAACCACTGTCGCATTTAGAACTACATTGAATTGTTGGAAAATATCACGGCTGAAGAATTTATTTATTTATTTATGTAATGATAACCTCATGTATCTCGTATCAGAATTGTGATATATTTTTCAGAAATATTTCAATATGTTGTATGAACAAAACTGCTTTTTCTGAAGTCACTGATAATAAGTGTAATCCTTATGATATAAGTTTACGTGAACATTGAAGATAATTGTGATAAAATAGACAATATAAATATATTTTCATAGCAGTTTTGTTCAGTCAGTGCAATCGTTATGTTATAATCATATCTATGCAATAAATTTAAAACCATTTCATCTGAACGTCAATTAAGACGATGAGAACAACAATTACAATTAGGTGGAAATCATAAAAAAATTATATACATCTCTAAATTTATGCATGATAAATTTATTACAGCTGTTGAATTAGGATTTATGGTTCATGATGGTATTGATCCAAAAAGGTGAGCTTTACAAAAAAGCTCAAGAAAAAATAGAAAATTTAAATCCTATATTTAAAATATCTCACAGTTGAATATTAAGATTCAAGACATCTTACCGAATTGTTCCGAGAAAAATTATGAAATTTGAAACTAAAAAGACAATAGAAGGTTCCGTTAATTTGCAAAAAATCGCTGATGATTTTGCGAAAAGAATGAAACGAACAGTTTGGATTTGGAAATGTTTTTAATTCTGATCAAAGTGATTTCCAACTGGAAATTCATTATCTGGAAGGTCCAATTGGAAGGTCATTATCTTATCAAGGAATGAAAAAAGTAGAGCGTGTCGTCCAATCTGCAAAATATTCATACAACTAATAGTATTATAACATATAATGGAAATTTGCCGTTATCTTTATTCATTGTGTTAAAAGAAGCCAATAGTGGATTTGGATCAAGAGTACAAGATATCTTGTTTATATCATTAAATGTTGTTGTGAAAGTGTCAATATCTAGTAAAATGACTTCAGGTAATTAAATAAATTTCCCTTTATAACAGATTTTCAAATACCATTTTACAGTAAATATAAATACTGACAAAAGGAGACTCAGCCTCAATGATCTTGACTTTGATATATTATATGTTGTCAAGATCATGTCCTTAAATGACCTCCAATAGGTTTTAGTCGTCGCTCATTATTAAGTTATTAACAAAATAATATCAATAGAATTAATTTTTATTAATTAATTTTTAGACACAATTAATTTTTAATTTTTAGACACAAAACTGTGCTCTGATGAAACAAATTCCCTGTTTTAACAACGCAAAATATTTTCTTATATTATTTCTTATATAATTTTTTAACTATTTTGCATTATGTTGGAGGTCATTCAAATGACCTTAACAACATAAAAAAGTCAAGGTCATTGGAGCTAGATCTCTTTTTGTCAATGTTTACCCGTTTTATTATTAAAAAATAAATATAAATTTAAATAAATATAAATTTGCATAAACGAAATAATATAATGAAATGTAATCTCTGTGTCATTTCTATATTTGTCATTTCTGATATTTTTATTTATATTTTATTTAAGAATCTAATAACAATCGCAAAGAAGTTATTAATATTTACATATAATATAACAATTATAACAAATATAACATTTATATATCTTACAGATCATTTTAAAATGATTAGAAGAAATTTGTTTTTCAAACATTGTTTCTAATCATTTCAGATTTAACATCTGCAGGAAAACATATTACTACTACGATTATACCAAAAAATACTACAAGGAAAATATACCCATAGATATTTACGGATTCAGAATTTGGGAAAATTCTGCTAAAAAATTTTCAGACATTGTTTTGTTATTGGAAAATAATATAAATTTGAACGAAATAATATAATAAAAATGCAATCTCTGTCATCAGTACTATATATAGTTTAGAATCAATTGTCATCACGATATCACAACTTATTTAAATATTCGTGGTTTAAAAGTGGTTATATAAACGAAAGACCAGAAGAAAATTTAAAAATCCAGAATAGAAATTTAATTTTGACTAAACTTTAACAATTGATATCAAAGCAATAACATAGCTATAGTAAAATGTTTGTGTTGCAAAAAGTCATTATGTTTACAACATTTCTTCATTGAGTATTATTATATAATGAGTTAATGAGTAAATGATACAAAATATAAATTTATTTTTAATAACGAAAATATTATAATTTCCTTATGAAATAAAATTAAATAGTGAGAATTAAAGCAAATGAGAATATAACACAATTGTAACGTGATTAAATAATACTGTTATTATATTTCTATTTTAAACAAACTATAAATAACTTATTATTTTAACACTTGACTTTAACTTTGTAAACAAAAATAACTTATGTATGTATCTGCAACATACGTTTATATTATCGTCAGTTTTTGACTTGTCTTTTAACTTGTGGTAACTAACATAAATTTTCATCTATTCTAACTAATGATATGTACCGATTATAATGCTTGTTGCACGAATTTATGGACGATATTCTTATAATGTACTTATTTTTGTAATCACATCTTTCATCATCTAATGATAAACCACTTACAATATTATTACAATTTTGAACAAAGGACTTTGTCCAGTCCTTGTTTGAGCCCCGGCTGAACAACATTAAGACCTGGCTAGGATTGTAGAGCATAAAAAAAAAGATTAAAAAGTTCCATATGCACAACTTTGTAAAATGAGTCACTTGAGTGCTACAGTTGTTCAAAGTTCGCTTTATTATAACCATATATTGTGTAGGCGGTTTTATTCGATTTCTCGAATCATCTGGAATATGTCCAATTTTGACGAAGACAACTTTTAAAACCTTTTTTGGACCTTAAATGACTAATTATAAGTAACATTAATCAATGAAGAGGGGAAAGAGACACTCAAAATATGAAACGAAAGATTTTAATTGATTTGACAAAGAGGCTGTGGTTCAATATTTTTACTTTTCCATCTCTCGTTTCAGTACGTTTTTTTTTATAATGATATCCAAATGATCACAATAGTGACATATATATTTAAATGTGTTGAGTGGGGCTCTTGTGGAACTACTAGGCTCTTGTTCCAAGAAATCTAGCTTCCCCAGTCAACAAATGTTTACGCGATTGATTTTTAAATATTTTCCACATTATCCACAATAGATCTCATTCGGGATGACTCCGTACCAAAGGCTGATTTACTCCGATTGGTACATTCGTCGCTTCTCCATCTCCCTCTCTCAAGGCGAACTCCAGGGGCATCGCCGTTATTACAAGCAAATTCGAATTTTTGTGACATGACGGCATGAATTGCAATCAGAGACTTAACCGGATTAATGAACTGTACTAAATACATTTTAGATATTACTTCAATGTCTTTACAATTTATTATCGCTATCACCGCGGGGAGGTGCCCTGGACAAAGAGAAAATGGATAAGCATAATAGCGAACTTTGGAATAATTCTAGGAAACTTCTCCTATAAAGTTGGACTTATGGAATTTTTTATTCTCTTTTAACCTTAAAATTTTAGACATGTCTCAAAGTTATTCGTCCGAGGTCCAAATTCCCCTATAAAATTGGGTATAGTCCTTTAACAATAATACGGCACATTTTACATTATAAATTGTATAAAAATACAACGTAATTCATGTATCTCACTTAGAATTATCTAATCCTTTAGTGGCTGCCATTGATGCATGAGAGATGTTCTATATTTCTAAGGATTGTTGTAATGCTAATGATGACTCAAAAAAAAGAATCGAAACTATTATTTCTATAGAAATATATATTCAATTAAATACTGTATTGAATAATAGTATTATTTAACCACGCTACAATTGTGTTATATTCTTATTTGCCTAAATTCTCATTGTTTAATTTAAAAATTATTTTATTGTAAGTATATTTAGAACTTATTATGTAAGCGACAATTAAATAAGATATTAAAGCTATGACGTTTCTCATCCGTCAAGAATCGCAGGATCCGATCGGAAAGCGCAACTTTGACATCCTGTTGTCCCTCCGTTTTTAGGAGATGGTCATATTTGCGTACTCTTTTTGAACATCGTTCTATCTATTTCGCATCTATTTTGTGCGTCTCATAGATTTTCCTTGTCTTTTTTTCCGTGCGCTATCATACTGCGAGTTTTTACAGAATAATTGCCGATTCCTTATGGTCTTGTAAAATTATGTCTCATCGAACCACGAATGAAGAGAGAAGAGACAAGAACCGAGATGGAATGAGAAATCGAAGACAAATCCCAGATAGCCAAGCGAGATTTAGCATATGGAACAAATTGATGCACTGCATGTATTGTTTTCAACTTGCTGACAATTTGCTGCCATTGGAATATAATGTGAACTGAGTTAGCATCAAGAGGGCAAATAGATTTCATGAGTTTACGAAATTGTAAGAGTATACATTGAGAAATAATAAACTCGTCGCGTTGACAGCAAACTGACGGGACGCCATGCATGCATGATGACAACTTGTCAACAGTTTGTTGAATTCTAAGGAAGACTTTACGTGACATCAGAACAACAGACAATTTGTGGAAACACTTTAGTTTGATGAAATTACGGAATAAGTGACAAAATGACAACATATTGCCCTTATTTGGCTATCTGGGATTATTGGAGGCAACCAGCATCTTATAAAGAGAGTGGTGCACAAGTAATATTTTAATATTTTTCGTTCTGTTTTGGACTTGTTATTCTATCACAAAATATTACAGATATTCGTCGCAAAGGAATAATGAGGGCAATGAGAGAGGATGGCCATTCTACGCCATCGTGTCGGCAAGAGACCCAGTGACGAGGCTCATAGACAATCCCTTAGAAGGACGGAACCATGGTCGGAAGAGGAATTGATCGGCTACTGAAATACCTCCACTAAAATGCGAATCTCTCGCATAACGAAGATCAGGGAAAGTTTCCTTAACGGCCGAGTTGAATCTCGCTGTCAAATTGAATTCTGAGCGCAATAATATGCGATTAACGGAGCCCGCAAGGCCGCGAACCAATTAGATTGCGATATTCCCCCTCTCCGTGGAAAAAATCGCGATCGTCTGCGTACCCCTGGAAATATCAGCGTCCAACACTTGTGCTGTGGCAACTGGATCGAATGTACGAAGGATTCAAGACACTGAGAAAGTCAAAATTTATCGTGCCAAGAACCTTTCAGGAGGTTTATCAAGGACCAAGCTAAACTGTAAAATCGCCAATTTCCATGTCAGGGAGACGCGTGTAAATGTCGTTGTCATTTATAAGACGCATATGATGTAATCGTGTCAGATTTTTCGCGTTTATGATGTATATGCGCGCCATATTATACGCGTTCTCTATTACTTTCCGAAATTCTGTTAAGATAGTTCGAAATCTTCGCAGATGAGCTTGAGGTCATACCATGTTTACTGTAGTACAATAGCTATTTTCTTATCTCGATCGAATTATCGAACTATCGCTTGTACGATATTGTAATAATTGAACTTTTTATAGTAGTCTCTTTCGCATTATCGAGAACTTAACGAGAAAAACATGTGAGGTAACTTTTAACGTGTGAGGACGCATTTCTATCGCGTATTATTATTGTGATCTTAGCGAACGTGTATGAATGAGTCGGAGATTAATAGAATACATCTGTTATTTCTTGTTAATTATTGTATCATTTATTGTATCATTTATTGCAGTCATTCCCTATTCATTTCTCCAAATCCTCTGTTCACCCTCTCTCTGAACTGCCCTCTCTACCATTACAGGAGCTGAGCAATCGGTTACGAGAACCGTCGACGTTCGTAGTTTGTTAGAATATCGTTTGAATAATGTTTCGGTTAATTCTAAGAAAGAGTGACTCACTCTTGCCTAGCGCTTAATTATCGATTCCACGATGTAAAATTGTGTAAGGAGGTAATTGTCTATGGGAATATTTTTTATTGCGTCAATTTTGAGATTCAGACGAATTCTATTTGCGAAACTATTATAGACTATCAACTGCAAGCGCACGACGAAGTTGCACTACGCTCGTGAGTGCGATTGCAAAACATAAGAGAATAACTTTAAAAGAACAATCTTAATTATAAGGAAATAATATACAGAGATGGATAAAGAATATAAATTTTATTCATTTTAAGGAAAAATAATAAAAACTATCATAATTCTTAATGTTATTTATAATCTGTAATACTAAAAATATCAATCACGTTAATTTTGTCGATTTATGCATCTTATTCGACGATAATTACTTATACACTTGAGCACGGATAGCATATATACTGCAGGATAATTTAGGATTACGAGATAGCTTCCTGAGAATAAGTTGTCAGGATTCTGAACTGAGCACAGAACGTGATAGCCTTCAATTCATACTTTGTTGCTCGACATGTACATCATACAGATTTCTCTCCACAACTCTCTCTCCGAGACTCGGTCCGTTCAAACTACGAATTTCTCAAGCAACTAATCCGGAATCTCGTATGGTTCACGCCGCATATGACGCATGTGCCGCATCTGTTGATAACATTTTATCCAATCGGCTAGTGACGTTAGGCATGGGATACGAAGATAATAGCTACTAAGCAAATATAACACGAAATGGACAGAAAGATCCCTTATTCTGAGGAAGGCATTCGATCCGAATGTGAATTATAGTAATAAACTCGAAATTAAATACAGAGTTAACGGAAATAAATTTCGGATTTGAGTAACATTAATAAATCATACTTATATCTAATGTTTCATACAGTTGATCGCAAATAACTTAAAGCTAGGTTTAGTCTTAACATAAACAATCATTTTTTTAAATCACAAATTGTTGGAAGACAAATAATACAAAATAATCATTACGTACTCTAAGATATTATAGATTTGAAGCTTGATTCTATTTGATGACAAAATGGAATTATATGGGCCCGTGTAAAAGATTGAAACCTGGAATATCTCTTATTATATAACTTATTATTTGACGATATCTTATCTATTATATACGGACCTTTATAATCATTTAAGTTTTCAGCTTTCACCTTGGTTTAACGTAATATCTCTTATACTTACAAAGTCTCCGATTTTGTACTTTGAAAACGTCTTATGTCTTTTATAATAATAGACACTTTGTTGTACTCTTTCATTTTATTTGATGCCTCTAACTAAAGATGCGCTAACTGACGATCAGCATCTCTATTTTCTTCAGTCAATCCTTCTATTTTAGCTATATCAGTAAGCAACTTAACAATTAATTACTTCACGAGCCGTGATTGACTTCATCACAAGTAATCAGTAGAGTGAAAGAATCTATAACCACTTACTAATTATGTATTTTAGATAGAGGATTCTACTATAGGACCAAAATGATCCACATGAATGATTTCAAAAGAAATAGAAGGATGTAGAAGTGACTGCAGTTCCCCTTCGTTAGTATTAGTGGAAGCGGCATAATATATGTGAGGCAATTTTCTATATACTTTTAATTCTTACTTACTTTAATGCATTGACTTAAATCAATAATTAGCACTCATACTGTAAAATATTTTCTTGGCGCCGCAAAATGTTTTCAGTGTGCGGCATCATCATGATATATCCGCAATAGGCTATCTAGGCTACATATAGCTTCGGGTATTACAAACTTAGGACGACTAGAATCATTCCGCTAAACAAGATCATCAATAAGTATAAATTTTTTATGTTTGATTTCTTCAAGGCGTTAAGCTATGTCGCAAATATTCAGATCATCTAATTGCCGGTATTGTAACTCTCTTTCGACTGGCATATTTTGCAATGTATTTAGGTATTTAGCCTTGGTTGCAAAATCCGTAACAAATCTGATAACTAGCAAGGCCTAAGAATCACAGTTGTGTGATCATAAACGGCACGGGAAAATTTAACAGTCTCTACTATTGTCTATTATATAAGAGTAATGTCATCTTCAGAAATGATACGAGGGCAAGTCAATAAGTTCTTAGAAAATCTGTCAGAGGGCACTTGCAGTGTCATGTCACATTACTTTTTGACAAGTAGCATCTCTCAGCTTATTATCAAATTTTGAGCGGAATTCATCGCGTGGTTTCATTTCTGTAGCGAACGATTAAAGCGAACAACTTTTATATTTTTTGCAAAATGGAAAAAAACGAGTTTCGTGATCAAACATCTACATATGAAAAGTTTCTACATATAAAACGCCGAAAAAAATCAAAGAGTTGGATAATGTTCATAGCATATCTGTTTGCGACTGTATACAATTGGATGAATGAATTTAAACGTGGTCGTACATTCATGTGATGCACCTCGTTCAGGACACCTAATTGAGGCTGCTACGCCAGAAATCATCGAAGTCCACGATATTGTTTTGACTGATTGACAAGTGAAAGTGCGTGAGCTTGTTGAGGCATATCACAGTGATTTCAATTTTGCACGAACAATTGGATATGAAAAAGCTATCGGCAAGATGATTTCAATTTTGCATGAACAATTAGATATGAAAAAGCTGTTGGCAAGATGGATGATTTCAATTTTGCATGAACAATTGGATATGAAAAAGCTGTCAGCAAGATGGGTCCGCGTTTGCTCACTGTGGTAAGCACGATCATATGACGATTTCAAAACAATGTTTGGAGATGTTTTAACGTAATCCAAATGAATTTCTGCGTTAATTCATTACTGTGGATCCATTACTTCACACCCGAGATGAAGGAATAATCAAAACAATGGACTTCATCGGGTAAACCAGCTCCGAAAAACGCAAAGACCATAAAATTAGCCAGAAAGGTGATGGCCACAATTTTTTGGGATGCACGCGGTATAATTCATATCGATTACCTTCCGTCGAAGCAAACGATCAATGGCGATTACTACGCCTTATTGGACCTTATTTCAACAACATTTTAAAGAAAAAACGCCCCCTTTTAGCGAAGAAGAAAATGTTCTTCCATCAAGCCAACGGATTTTTTCAAGGCACGGATTCACACGTGCCCGGTGGTCAAATTCAACGAATTCCACTATGAATTGTTTCCCCATCCAGCATATTTGTCAGATTTAGCCCCCTGCGACTATTTCCTGTTTCCAAACCTGAAGAAATGGTTCGGAGGAAAGAGATTCACCAACAGAGAGCAGTTCATCGCCGAAACAGAGGCTTATTTTGAAAGGTTGGACAAATCATATTATTCGGATGGCTTCAAAAGATTGGAGAATCATTGGATCAAGTATATCGAGCTGAAAGGAGATTATATTGAGAAATAAAAATGAATCAATCAAAAAAATGTGTTTTATTATGTTTTTCTAAAAACTTATTGACTTGCCCTCGTATAGCCTAAAAACAATTCGTGAACGGACAGCAACATGAATGAAACAGGACTTCCCGTATCGACTAAGGCATATGATCTACACGGACATTGATTAATATAATTAATTTCTAAGTTGAGTTACTGACTAATTTCCTTGACGATTCGTCGTCGACACATTCCAACCTGTGAAAAAACATTTGGCATCTTCCATCGAAGAAGCACTTGAAGCTGTAGTCGACGAAGCTTGATCCTTGCAACGAAGCTTGAAACAATCGGTTTTGTGTCCTTTCGCTTTACAAAACAGATACTTCTCTGTTCTTAAAGAAGGATCTTTTCTCGGTGAGATTGAAGGATTCTTCTGTTTTTCCTTCTTTTTAGGAAAGGGCAAAATCTTCTTCCGTTACTGAATGAACTAGTTATATCATACGATCTAGGGACTCATTGATAGATGAAGCCTGCATAGAAAAAAAGATTTCAAATTTAGAAATTAGAAATTGTAATTTAAAAATTACAAACATACGAAAAATGCCACTGCATTGAAGGATGTAATGCAATTTTTACGTGACAATCTCGAGATCAGAGATCTTGTATCAGAATACGTAAAATTTATTTCTTTTAACGATTCCTACATCAATTTGTTCGAATAAAAGATCATTTTCTTATTTAGACATTTAAAAAGTTATCTTCGATTGACAATGAAACAAAAATGTAAATTATATTGTGACATGGTATATTTATCGAGAAATGTATGGATATATAGTCGATTAAATATGGAGGAATTTATTAATAATTTTATTTAAAAAAAATAAAATTAGAGCGGTTATAAAAATATAAAAATATCAAAATATTTAATTTGACAAAAGCTCTCGTAATCAAACACTATTTAGATGTGAGATATAGGCATTTGAGAGCAAACGCAATTAGATTTAGTGTTCTGTTCAATAAAACTGAGTAATAAGTTTATAAAATATTTTTATTAATACGAATGTTTCTTTTTTTTAAGCTATCTTCAATGTGTATCCCTAGATTTTTTTATTGAAGTATACGCTAAATCTAACTACGTTTGCTCTCAAATGCCTACATCTCACATCTCAATTAGAGCGATTACTTTTGTCATGTAGAAAAAATACGTATGAGAAAATATATTTATTCCCCCTCCTTCTCTTCTCTCCCTCAATCTATCCTTGGGAACTTTATACATTGAAAAATTTTAGTTCGCCGCCCCTGTATCTGCTGAACAATTACTAACTACATATTCTTGAGGCTTCCACGGATGCTTTCTATATAAAGATTATGCGTTTCACGAGTTTCCTTCGTGTCCAAATCTATTCTTGAAATGCCAACATTTCGTGAACCTTCCACTTCATCAGGACGAGGAGCAGCCTGATACTGAGCCTAATACTGTAATTCTCAATCGCAACATGATCAATCGCAACGTGGTCACTCATAACGAGGTCATTTGCAATAGGTGATCAATTGCAACATTGTCATTTGCAACGTGATAAATTTCAATTTCAACATAAATCGCAACATAGTCAATTGGGACGATCAAATGCAACATGATCAATTGGGCCATTTAAACTTAACACTAACGGTCGCTCGCGCGCGGGAACCGTTATGAGTAAAATATATCAATAATGATAATCAAATGCCGGCTCGCAAAATAAACAAAACAATAAGCGCTGGTCTTGATTTATGTCACAAATATGTGCAAACCCGGATCGATGCACACGCGATCGCGAGAAACATCGATGAGGCAGCAGAAACAAGCCACAAAAGGGAATGAACACAAACCTATACATGCGTTTGCGGCAAACACTGACGAGACAGCGAGAACAAGCCACAAGCTCAAGGAAGACCAAGATTTAATCAAACTTAGAGAGATTTATGAAATCTGGTAAAATCCCACTTCTGAAAAGCTGTAGAATAATTCAGGACTACGAGATAGATTTCTGAGGATGTCAGGATTCTGAACTAAGCACAGAGCGTGGTAGATTTCAATTCAACTTTATTACGCGATATGTACATCATACAGACTTTTCTCCACGCCCCTCTCTCCGAGACTCTGTCTGTTTGAATTACGAATCTCTCACGCGACCAATCCAGGACTTGGCTCACGCCGTGTATGGCGGATGCGTATCAGTTGGCAACGTTCCATTCAATCATCAGCTAGTGATGTATGGGATGCGCGAAGATAACAGCGCTGTTAAGCGGATATAACATAATAAACTAGACAGAGATAATAATAGGTCCCTTAAAATACAGAAGCGTTTATAATTAATTCTAAAAAATGATATGTTGTAATATAACTAACTTTATTATACATTTGAATTTGAAAAAAAATTTTAATATAAAATTTGAAAAATTTGAAAAAACTGTGAGTGATTGTTAAACAAAAAAATTAAAAATAATTTTTTTTCACAATTTTAAAGTTCTATTGAATCCGTACAACTTTTGTTTAAAAAATTTTTTCCATTTTTTTTTTATACTTCTGATGAATTCGGCTCGAAAGAGAAATGCTATTGTTTTTCGAAGGGGTGTTTCACCTCTTAAGCAACCTGTATAAAAAAAATACCTCTTTGATTTTTGTATTTAACAATATATTTGCTGCTGCTGGAGATCTTCATTTTCGATTTTTTTCTCTACAATTTTCTACTTGTTATCGAAGTAAAAATTCCTTTTTAGTTTTTGCGCCTCTTATTACGCTATCTATTGCATTTCTCTCATTTTAATATGTTACACTTGTATTAATAAACTTCACAAATGTCATCCGTACTTTGTATAGTATATTATAATTATGAGAAATTATTCCATACAACACTTTGTATAGTATATTATAATTATGAGAAATTATTCCATACAAAATTATTTCCATACTGTCTTAAAGATGTTCAAAGGACACCTACATCGTAAGGATGCCTTCAAGATCCGCTCGGAGAATCGGAACCGTATTCTATGGGACTTTTTAAATAGAGATACTTGAAATATTATTTTGATTTCACTTCTTTTTTTATGATATTATCTTTGATATCTTTTTTTTTTGCAAAATGCCTTGATGTCTTTTTTTACATTTTTAATGTCTTTTCCGGTAGATCAATATTTAACAAATGATTCGTTTAGGTGTGTTGATAGATTTAATGTAAGTAAAAGTACAGCATGGCGAATTGCAAAAAATAGTAAATTCTTTATATGCACATGTAACAAAGTTTATTCAGTAGCCAATGGAAGAGACAGAACAAACCACAAAAAAAATAAACAAAAATTATGGGAGTCATTAGTACAATAGATAGGACATACATTAAAATTGCTGGAATCATAGTGATTCATATATTAATCGAAATGGATATTACTCTATTCAGCTGCAAGTAAGTTATTAATCCTATTTACCAAGCTTTTTATTGTAACTAATGTACTAATTTATCATGATTTTTATTATATAATTATAGATGGATAGTGTATGGTTGGATAGTGCTAAATTAAACAGGTAAAAATTAAATTAAAAAGTTCATTAATTTAACCTTAAACGATCTAGCTGGATCTTAATACTTGTATGATTCTTATATGAATTTACACTACGTATGTAGTCCAGAAATACGCGTCGGAATGATTTTTCGGTCTTGAAACGCTAAACTACCGCAGTAATATCACGAGTTAAATTGACTAGCAATTTAACAAATTTTTTATGCTTATTCGCATCTTTGAAACGATCTTAATAATGTTAAATGACATATTAAAATATAAATAATTAATTCTTATTGCGAAAAATATTACCTCAGTCGGGAGTCGAATCCTTCTTGCATTCCGTGCGAGCGGAAGAGATTATCGAGGCTTACAATAATATTCTTCGCAGCAATTGGCATATGAAGTAACAATGTCTCTTTAGGTGACATAATAAACAATATAATATGTTATAGGATTGTGTATGTAATAACACAAATATAGAAATCGAAATCTTAAACGGTCTAACTGAAGCTTAATGCTTACTTAACTTAGCTACGTTTTAGATTATTAATTTTTTAATTTGATTTAGTTACATTTTATCGGTAACTATTAATTTTTCAATTACTTTTTTATTAACTGAGCTTCAAATTCAATTAATTTCATTGAATTAACTTGTATTTTAATAAAGTTAAATTTTCAGCTGTTAACTTTAACTTAACTTAGTTAAAAAAATAACCTATTTAATTCTGATATGAAATATTTTCGAATTATATGACGATATTTACACACATGCACGCACATATTCAACATTATATGGTATAAAAGTATTAAGAATATACTCGTATACTATACGCGTATAGTATAGCGCATACTAAAAATATTTAAATATTAATTCATAAAAAATTTGAAAGATATATAAAAAAGACAAAAAAAATAAGAAAAAATAAAAAGCAAATAAAAGAACAAGTAATATTATTGATCAATATTATTGATATTATTATAAATAACTCATTTTATTTATTTTGAGTTATTTGATGCAGATTTGAAGTTCATACATTGTTATGCTGGACAGGTTGGTTGTGTACATGTGATAATCGTGTTTTCAGATTATCTAATATTGAAAGTATATGTACAGAAGCCAATTTTCTTAGTAATAGTCATTTATTGGGAAATGCAGCTTATTCTATATCAAAATATGTCATGGTACATTAGAGACATGGTACATTTAAAGACACTTATCTGAAAGGCAAATTAACTTAACATTTATTTATAGAAGAATGATAATTGAACGAGCTGTAGGTTTATTAAAATGTTGTTTTCGAAGTATTTAGAGATTCTTCCAGAATGGATTTGCTTAGAATGGATTTAATTTCAAAATATATAATTGTGCAGTATTTTACATAACATCTGTTTATTAAAAAATAATATAATTGATCTTATTATTAATAAACCTGATGTTACACAGGAACAGTCAACAATTACTGAAAATGATGTACAAAACGAGGGTATTGATAAAAGAAATGTTATCACGGATGCGTTCCGATATACATTGTCAGTAGTGATACCATGATGTCATAAAGCAGTACTGCAAAACCGTTCTGATATTGATAATACTATTTTTATGTTTACCTGGAGCTGCTATAACGGTTCGCAGCACCACAAATAACCTAAAAGAAATGGTTACAAAACTTGTGATATTATCAGAATTAGCGAAGCATTTAATACAGATAGTGGACATTCAGATAGTGGAGTATTCAGAAGAAGAAATTGAATCATTATTGGTAACTTTGCATAAGAAATGTCTAATGCACATTGTAAAAATTATGTGGAAGATGTATTATTATACACAGACACAGAATTTAAAATGCATTTTCGGTAAGTAAATGTAAATACTATGGAAAAATTTAATGAATTATATAATTAATTAAATGTTTTTATAATATTATTGTATATATAATTAATTACCCAGATAGCACAATAATATTTTAAAAATATATTAAAAATGTACCTGTTCATTCGTACTAAGCTCATGGATGTTTGGACCAGATTGAAACCAAGTCTGGATGTCCAATGGACATGTGTTGTCTGGATATATAATTATAGATAGATTTAAAAAAGATGTAGAATGTGAACAGAAAAAGATAGAAAATAGTAAATAGTAAAAGTAGTAATAGAAAGAAAATGTGTATATGAAAAATATGTTAACGAGAAAATTTGTTAGCATTTAATGTTTCTAATAATGTTAAAATTATAATATTTGTTAAAATTATTGTAAACTGTACAATAAAAATACTGCAGTTAATTCATAAGTTATGAAGAAAAACTAATAATATAATATAATATACATAATCAAAATAATATAATATACATTGTTTTAGAATGAAACATAGTACTTTCTAATTTTTATTGGAATTGTTAAAATCAAGAGTGCGTAAACAAAGTAGCAAATTTGGTAGACATCTAATACCACCTAAAAAACAGTTACTTATAGTCATACGAACTATGGCTACAAAAATTCATATAGATAAAAATAAATATACACACAAACTGTTAAATTATAAATTTATATTAAAAGTATTTAACAAATGAATACTGATATTTAGATATGTTTCAGATAGATTTGATGTCGGCAAAGTTACAACTTACAGTGTTCAAAGAGTAGTGAATGCTTTATATGCAAACGTGACAAAATTTTTTCGATGGCCGACCAGGGAAGGAATAGAAGAAACTATAAAAACAATTCAACGAAATCATACGTTTTCAGAAATCATAGGTGTAATAGATGACACATATAAAAATTGCACCAAAAGACTACAATGATTCTTATGTTAATATATATAGAAAAGGATTTCATTCGATTCAGCTACAAATAAGTTACTTCTACTTTTACAGATTTGTATATTTTATTAATGTTTTCCTTTATTTTTTAATGTTTTTAAAAATACATATTTAATGTATTGAAAGTATTAAATACTAAGTAAATGAAATCTGACTCCTAAAAATAGAAATTTTACTTCAAGGAATTCGAAAATTTCCATTTCATTATTTTAGTTAATTTGTGATGTAGATCTAAAATTTATACTGTTATACGAGCCAAGTTGATTCTGTGCACGATATGCGTGTCTTTAGACTATTAGAATTTTGAAAGCATGTGTAACGATGAAAATTTTCCACATGATAGTCATACAATGGGCGATGCATACCATCTTATCAAATACAATGATATCGTTCAAAGACAATGGTCATTTATCTGAAAGATAAGTTTATTTCAAAACACATCTCTCTACCGTCAGAATAAAAGTGGAACGATCAATAGCTTTGTTAAAAGACCGCTTTCGAAGTTTTTTAGATATACTTCCAATGCAGAGAACAGATTTAAAATACATAATTGCATGTTGTATTCAATACAATATTTGTTTATTAAAAAATGATATGATCGATATTCCTATAATATCGATTATTAATAATGAAAGTAATATTACGGAACATTTGATCGCCGCATGAACTGTTGGAGTGGGCGTCAGATCCAATGAATTTTATTAAATATCATAGTAAAGTTTCCATTAACGGAAGAATATAACTTAGCAAAGGAATATCTTGCGACTTGAATTGAAAGAGCAAAGCCTATACCTGAAACTCAAAAAATTCATAGTATTATTTTTAAGAAAAAATAATACATTTATTAATAATATATTTATTTGTAAAAAAATTCCAAACTTTTTGGATTATAGAATGTACGAGAGTGAGAAAAAAAGTAAAAAATAGAAATAATCCATTATGAAAATATTTATAAAATCTTTATATAAAAATGATATTTATTAATAAATTTCTTCACATATTGTAAAAAAATATTATTTTATTCAAATAATATTCTTAAAAATATCCTTATTCCTTAAATAATTGTGAAATTAAGAATATATTTTCTAGTTATGAAATAACATGATTTATGTAACTTGTCAGCAGATTCAAAATGCTAATACTAAATAGTAGACTTAATATTTTTAAAAATTAAAGAAAATAGACCGAAAATTTTGACTATCAAATACGACTTAAATTCTTTGTATTTCTACTAAAATATTGGAGAATTCTTTTATAAAAATTAAAAATGTTGATTATGATAAAAATCAATTTTGTTTATTCAATCAGATTTTTCGAGTAGAAACAAAAACTTGAAATTTTTTCATTACATATTTTCTTCCTAACAGAGAATTTCAAGACGAAGAATTTCATATGATTATTTTTTATTTTTTACTTTACTTAATAATTTACTTAATAATTTAAACAAAACTTATGTTTAACTAAATGTTTACGAAATAAAATAAATTAAAAATATTAAAAGACTTTTATCTAGGAAACTAATGAAGATAAATATCTAAAAGAATAATAACTGAATACATATTTTAATGTGAGGAATATATTAAGAAATTAGTAAAAAAATTGGCAGAAGTCGGTGATAAAGGCTATCGATTTAGCGTGGAATGCTCCATATATGTTTGTTGGCGATCTTGCTGCGTGCACGATGGATTTGTGATAGCATGGCCATGAGACCAAGCGTTTCCTGCGATATGATTGCTTTGAGGGCACTTGGTCGAGAAAAATGAGATTTTCCCTGCTTTCTAAATTTTATTTGAACAGATCTCAAATGCGGGCGAATGTGTTTTACAGTAACGGAAAGAATCTCAACGGTAGCGCGGTAATACTTGTCCACGAGGCGAGACACGTGCTGTCGACGAGACAGTTAGAGGGGCCATAATGATCTGAGCGTTTTAAATTGATTACGCATGCGTCGCTTATTGACATCTCGTGGATTGATCAATTCTTTATCGATGTGATTAGACGATATGACTAGACGTCATAAATGATAGGGGTACCGAACAATGGTTTTGTGTGTGTATGTGCGTGCGTGCGTGCGTGCGTGCGTGCGTGCGTGCGTGCGTGCGTGCGTGCGTGCGTGCGTGCGTGAGTGCGTGCGTGCGTGCGTGCGTG
>Ga0157364_1000857_pt1 | contig 23491 bp, 11 predicted proteins | sample AttsexASBM2_FD_111476 | JGI IMG/M metagenome (GOLD analysis project Ga0157364, IMG submission 111476) | Fungus gardens microbial communities from leaf cutter ant in Ribeirão Preto, State of São Paulo, Brazil - Atta sexdens ASBM2 | ecosystem: Host-associated > Fungi > Mycelium > Unclassified ...
TATATATATATATATAAAAACACGTGTGTAAAATGAAAATAAAAAGAAAATGAGATAAAAAAAAAAAATCGTGCAGTCCAGTGTACTCTCCGTTAGAGCAACATACACTGTGGAGAAAGAATCTGGGAGCACGAATAAGAAAGATTAAAAAGAAAGTTTCTCTCGGTCGAAGAAGTGGAAAGATTCTCGCGATTACACTTTTGGAATGTAACTGTTTCGACATTAGCAACTGAATGTAAAAACGTGATAATTGAGACAAAAAGAAGGGATAGAGCTAAAAAGGCGTCCAGACAGTCAATGTCGGAAACGCGTGTCTCCTGCGAAGTTGTAAAAAAAAATAAAAAAAAAAAGCGAGACATTTCGGGATACTTTGTCAAGTCTGTAAGGTATTTTAGCTGCGGCTACAGTCGTACCTCTTTTTTCCGAGTTACTCTCCAATATGCGCGATAAACGCTTGCGTCGTACAATTAAATATCTCGATTTTCTCGCTTATCTCGAAAGCTGTACTTCCAGCTGGAACTATCTCCTATATACTGGACAAAAATGAAAATTATCAACGGAGTACGGCTATCTTTTTTTTCGTTTTTACACAATTTTGATATTTTCGCAAAGAAAGAACGATATATAACAAACTTTACCAATTCTAATTCATTAATTAATAATTAACTCGCGTTATAATACTACACACACTTTCATGCTTCCGTATGAAACTTATCTTGTGTTTCATTATTACCTATGAAGACGATAAGTTTCTACGATTTGCATCTCACTCATTTTATTCTTCACATAGATGTATGAGACTGCTGTACGAAGATTTTAGAACGACACGTTTTCGCGATTTTACAACGCAATTTTACAATGTTAATAATTAAATCATTTAAAGATTATTAGAATGTGTTTTCGTGCCTCGACGATGGGAGGCAGCGTTGTGAAACGACGAGTTGAAAAATGTAACTAAAAGTTAGTTCAAACGTAAAGGGATTATTTAATTTGGAATATGATATCATGGATCTATAGTGTACTCTCCTGAGGTTACAGAACTCATAAACTTACATTTAAAAACCGTATAATTACATTATTATTAGTTAAAAACGGCAATTATATGCATTATTTTTTTTAGGCTCAATTTTTTTTAGGCATTTACAGGCATACGAATTTAAGATACAGCTTATATCTTTTCTTTTTATATCTTTTCTTCAATTAATTTAAAAGTTCCACTCGTATATATATTTCCGTATATACATATACGTTATATTACAGAGCGTACATTGCTTTCACTTATGTGTTTCATCGAAATAATAACGTAAACAGTAAAAAAGTGATAGGTTACGTTTTCTTCTTACGCCTGTAAATTAATGCCTCGGAAAAGAAGAAAATGCAAGAAAACCTTCGCGCGTTTCAAAAATCGATGGATTGTCATTCGTTGGTAAGATACATTCGACGAAACGAAAGCTTAGGAACTGGGAACGTATCTCGCGTATAGAACTTTGATGAAAGTCGAGTTACATTTAATGAGCAAACGATACACATTAAGATAGCGCACACGAATTCCCGGGACAATGCTTCTTTCCGCAATCGAACAGCAATCTCACTTTTATGATCATCCGACACAGTCTACACGAATTATGCACACGCCATTCATACTATTTTTATCGATCACAAGCATTTTCTTATAATTATCATTACGAATAATTATCAGTTACTTTTTTTTTTATTAAATAAGCAAGTCTGTGTAAAAATTTAATGTTTTTCGAATATTCAGCATTCTATCTTCACAGACATTTGACCAGACTTTGAGCTTACTTTGACATTTTCGAAACCCAGTTAGTGACCTTTTTTCCCCTTATTATTTTAAATTATCGAATGCTCCACGACTGGAAGAAGTAGCCACTCTGAGTTCTAAGTCAACCACATTATCTCAATATATTACACAACCACGCATTTACATTTTTCTGATTTACAGTCCGCACATCTTAATTTGCATTTATCGAGTAAAGTACGTTAACTGTGTATACATTTTGACCTTCATCATATTTCGACTCACCGATCATCGCTGATCTTCCATGATGATCGATTTAAGATTATAAGATCGTCTCATCTTAAATCGTTTCATCAATTTACGAATTCGAAATTACTTACAGATGTTTTATAGTACTTCTCATAGATTTCTCGATGTGATTAGTGCAGGTTTCTTCGATACTTCCCCATTGATTCGCCTGAAGATTCGCAGCTCTAAAGGCACCAGGAGATACTGCTGTTGATGCTGTTCGACTTTTCCCATTTAAGACTCGCTTTATGGTAGACCTGGTTGTTACAAGTCTTTGTAGAATTATTTTTTACTTTTAAGCACTTTTTAAAATCGTACACTCATATAAATCAAGACGATCTTCGAAAATTTATAGAGATGTCTAACGTATATACACGCGTGATTTGTACGCTGGAAGTTCCCTTTATTCAAAGAAACAGGATACATCTCTTTTTCTCTCTCTTTCTCCGTCTTTTAAGAGAGATATTTTTCAATCAAAAGTTTCTAATTGTCAATACTGAAGTTCTGCGACACTGTCACAATCGTTGGAAATTTATGCAAGTACAATGTACATTGCTGGAATATATACTTTATCCTTCTATATTCTCCTGTCAACTGGTTATATATGTACATTGCTATTATTATCTCTTGAGGCACACTTTGCACCACTCGGCTCCATCAATCTTGCGCGTTTGACTCAAAGTAAGACAGACAATCCTCTGAACTTTACGTCTCGAGAGGAGCAACCGTACAAGTATTTGGTCTCGCGTATCAATGTGATCGAGACTCATCGAACTAACTATTTGCAATGGAAGTGGTTACCAGTACAAAAGTTACTGTCATTGTCTATTTCCTTCGACACGGCGAACTTTCTCACTTCACTGTCCGCTATAGAACTGTATACGACCGGTTGTTACTGGCATTTCTTTCATGACAGCATCCCATGCTATTGACAAAAAAAAGAAACAAGAGTAGAATAAGTACAAAGAATAAGCAAGAATAAAGCAATGAATACCTCAGTTAAAGATGACAAAAAACGCTATGATGTCTTACCTAAGCCAACAAACGACACGATCTTATCATGATTGTATGTCTGCACATTCAACTCTTCCTCGGGCGCTACGTAAAGCATCGAGAAATCTTCCTTAGGTGGATGAAACTTCTCCATGATTCCGGGTGGCGGTGGAGGCGGTGGTGGCAGATATGTGGGTGGCGCAAATCTTGTGGGATAGCCCATGTATGGTAACGGTTGTACCATGACTGGATGCACGGGATGAGCGTTCGCCGGTGTCACGTGAGCGTTTGGTTGTTGCATGTGATAATTCGAGAACTTATCGTATCTCACAGGTTTCTCAGTGAACAACGGATTCCTCTCGAAATTGTTGGGCGGCGGTTTATTGACGAGCGGCGGTACTGGGGAAAAAACAGGATTCGTCGCGATTGTCGGGGTTTCATCGTTGCCATTATCTTCCGAAAGCAACAACTCGTTTATTTCGAAACCAAACGTGAGTTCCGTCGGCAGATTGTTGTTCTTCGCGATGTCAGAGGATGTTTCGTCCAAAAGGATCACTGCGGGTCTAGAAGTCAAACTCTTTATCTGCTGCTCGGATGATCTTTGCGATTGATCTTTATCGGGCTGCATGTGTGATTTTGTCTTCTTGTTTTCCATCTCATCGCGCTGTTGATTGTTATCTTGCTTCGAGTTTTGCGACTGACAGACTCCCACTTTTGTCGCATCGTGTTTCATCGCGGTATTCTGATACTCTTTCGTGACCCTCGCTGACCTCGAATCACCGCTGGTCATCTTGTTGTTGCTAGATTCGGGCTCACCACTCTGCGAGTCCTGCATGGGTTTTGCAGTCTTCAACTTTTGCGCATCCGCGCAATCATGCGGCACAATTGTTGAATTAGCCTTGTTTTCAGACTGCGAGATATCAATATTATGCGATTTCTTAACTGCCTCCTCGTTATAAGAAGACGCGGATTTTTTAACGTGTTGCTCTTCGTGTGATCCCTGAGTTTGTACATTTTGATTACTGTGTACGTAATTCCTACGAGAGCGAGGATTATTGGCTCTCGGAAGCGTAACAGAATCTTTATTGTTAACGGTACAATTAGGATTGTTATCAGTATCTGGATTATAATTCATCGTTGTACCATTATTATTATATCTTGGTGTTACGGTGTTTGTCACGACAGTCTCGTTTGAATTCGAGCTGTAATTGCTAGAAGTCACGTTCTTCTGTTCCTTGTGGTCTATTGCTTGCGTTAGGCTTTCATGCATTTTCTCAATATCTTGTACATATTTAAAGACTTGAATGTTCTTATTGATGGCCTCTTCCTGAGCTTCGGCTTTCTTTCTATCTGACGAATTTTTCATTTTCGTCAGAGTCGGCGAAAGTGGTTTCTCGAAAGCCAAACTCAAACTCGCTGCTGCATGGTTCGATTGTGTCTGTTGCTGTCTCGCTTTTCTCTCTTGATGCTGCAATTCATCTAAACTTGGATAATAATCTTGAGGCACTTTATCTGGTTCCGAAAAAGTCTTAGGCGGAACACTGGGCCATGACGACGTATTTAGCATAGCGGACATGGTCAGATTATGTGGCATGTTGATAGTAGCCATGCGTGCTATATCAGCGTAACTCGCTTGCGGAGTACCGCCCGACGATGTTGCGACTTTAGACAAATTATGCTTCGAGGTATTCGATGTAACTGGCAACGAATGGACTGAATCCAAATCGCTACTATCCGCCGACTTGTCGCTACAAGAAATTGTATATAAACATTGTATAGAAATTGTATATAAACAATTGCATATAAATTGTGTACAATGTATATAAACATTAAAATCTTCGAATTAAGTGTCTAATCTAGGTCTATCTGCAATTTAGCTTGCAAATATTACCACTTCTCCATTATCTTATTGAGTGAAATATACAGAGTGAAACAAAAAAGGATAAAGAAAACAATCATTAAGTAGAATTGTAGCATTATCCTTTTTTATTTTCTATATCATTCAACAAAATGAGAGAAAAAAAGCATTTCGCTCGCGAGCTAAGTTTTGAGCAGATCTAGTCGAATCATTTGTTATAAGCAATTGTTTAATTACCTCGGAGGCATACTGCTAGCTGATTTTCTTCGAAGTTCAGGAGAAAGAGGTGTTCTGTAATCATTAGAGAATCCTCTGGAATTTTGGAGATATGATCCCGATGTTGTTAGGTTTTGTGCCCTACTGCCACTGGAGCTTCTTCTTTGTTTTTTGCTCTTTTTCTTTTTCGTAACTACCAGAAACTCCGTCTCATGTTCCGGTTCCGGATTAATCTTTTTATTGGAATTACGACGACTCATGTAATCCTCCCCTGTATCGTTGCAATATATCGATTGACCTTCCTCTGTCCCCCAGGATCGTCTGTCGCCTCGACTATCGACTGTCGCATCTCCGGTGCTCCTTTGTTTTGGACGTCGCAGTGCTATATTTACTCCTATCGTTATAAAAATTAACAGTATATTAAGAAAGAGATATATATAAATATATAATGCTTAAAGCTTTATATATACATGTAAATAAATAAATGATACCATGTTGACTGGATACGCTGCTGGCACCACTGGAACTGGGACTCTTTTCTGTCGTGAGATCCTCTAATTTTGTCTTCGAGATTTCTTCTAAGGAATTAGACTTCTTTAACTTGGAAGGCAATTGTTCTCTCTTTGTATCCTTCTCTCTGGTTCTCGGTTTTGTGCCAGAACTAGTTTTCACTCTAACGGGATTACCAGTCTTTCCTTTTTTGCTCTTGGATTCTTTATTCTCAATGAAGTTAATTAGACTGTCAATATCCTCGTTACGATGGCCTTCGACATTTTCGGCATTATAAACTTTGACATTGTGTTCCTGAGTATGTTTCCTCCTGGGCTTCTTCCGTTCACCATTATAGGGCTGTACAGCGTTTCCGTTTTCATCCAATGATTTCTTTTCTCCCGACACGGATGGATCCTTCATCGTGATGTGCTGCGTTGTATACCTTGGACCTTCTGTGCACAAATCATATATTTACTAATAATTTTATTAATTTTTGAGACTTGAATAAAACATAAATAAATTTTCTTAAATATTCATAGAAAAATTTTTCAAAAGTTTAATATAACAGACATCACACATAGTAAGTGTACATACAATTAAAGCGTTATTTTTACCCATTGTTATATTCTGCGTTTGCCAAGACGCCGGCATCACGGAGCATAAACTGGGTACAATTTTGCTTTGGCTAGTACTGGAACCATTTGAAGCCCCACCTATACCACATTTTACACTGTTGTGTGGTTGAAACAATGCCCCAGTCACCTCTGTACCATTAACAGACATTTTTGATTTCTCTTGTTTATGATCACGTATAGGAAACTCAATAGTGGTATCCACAGATGTCTGTCCTACTATATCGAAAGATGCCCGTGTGACATATTGTTGGATTGGTTTGCGCGGTTCAATAATTTTCAATTCAGTTCCTTCGTCATTTTCAGTGTCTAACGAGCGAGGCCTCTGAATCCCACTCGCAGTAGACCCCACATTTCTTTCACTAATAGCACCTACCTAAAATAGATAAAAAGTAGTATCTCTTAAATGTCGTATATTTTATCTTCACTTTTTATCTTCACAATTATTATTTTATCTTCACAAAACACTTTTATAAAAATAGGAAATAATCTTCCTTGTTATTAAAATAAATCATTTGGAACCGATGTTAAACTATAGATCCCATGTATCTGTACAAAATTATAAGAAGATACACACTATCGAATATACAGAAGGGCTCACCACCCCTCCTCTAAGAGGCTACGGATTGAGGAGAGATCAATTAGCCAAATGGTACCTTACCTCAACATCGCCCAAGTCGATGACCATGTAATCCGATTTATATTCAGGAGGTGGATTATCTGACTCCAGCATCTCATTTGTTCCGAATTTTCCTTTGCTAACTTGTTTCTCTCGTGTTTCGGACTCTGCCTCGCCTAAACTATTAGCAGTGTCTCTTTTCAGTTCCTTTTTTTCTTTCTCTTTTTCTTCTTTCTTTGTACTAGTATATGACGGTTTATCTAAAGACTTGGATTTTTCCTTATTGGTCCAATCATAAGCTGGCCGTTCCTCACAGAAGCTCTTCTTTATAAACAGATAAGAAAATATGTTGTTTATGTACGTAAATTTTCACTATTACAATCTCATAATCACGAAAAAGATTTTTTAAATAAATATTAGATATAATTTATTAACAGCTAGTAAAACAGATTTATTTATGAATATCATTAAGTTCATATTAATATTCAATAATAAATACCTTTTTATCAAATATTAGATCTAAATTAGAAGCAAGGTTATGCGATGCATTTACATTTGACGGTAACGATCCACCTTCTCTCTGTCTAGCAGAGACACTGGGTCCCGGGTTTTGCTTTTTGTTCTTGATCCTATCCTTTCCGTAATTAAACGAATTGGAATAACCAATACTGTCAAATTCCGAACGTGCTAATATGGCACGCAAATCTGTCTCGGACACATAATACTCCCGTTTCTGTTTTTTACGATTTGAGCCCGAAAAACAGCGTGAATTAGGTATCACTCTACGGCCTTCCTCAGTTTCATCTGCTTCTGCTTCTAATAAAAGTTCCTATAAAATACATCATTTTATATACATCTTACTCTCAACGCATTTTTATATGTAACTTTCACAAAGTAATTTCAAAGTACATACTTTAAAAATCTTAGACTTTCCTTCCCGATCTTTTGGACACTTGTATGTTATAGCTTCATCCAATAAAGCACGTAACTGTTTATCATTTAGCATAGACAGGGTCGTCGATTCTTCCTAAAAATAAGAACAACTGAAAAAATTATGTCATCCATGCCAGATTGCAGAGAGACTACATTGTATTGATTATATTTTTGTACAATTTCCCTAACTTATAGCGTTTTTTCTTGGCTACATTATCGCTCACCAGTGCAACATTTAGACAATGTTTCCTTGGCTGATGATAGGTGAACTCATTCAGTATAACGTTTCCGTAGCTATAGTGTAGCAAATTTTATGCACGAAATGGAGTTTTGCTACACGATCTCAAAGAGACAGTATAGAGCCAGTGTGACATTAAAAATTTGAAAATGGGAGTCAACCAGCAGCAGAATTAAACACGATAGCATGAAGTAATGTACACCATGTGGTGAATATACACTTGTGCAGCACTGATGCAGCACTTACATGCAACTGGTATAGTGCGAGGTTACACTTAGGGTACGATCAACACGATGCTGCAAACGCTTTGAAGCGTTTTTTAATTTGTAAAATTCTTTCTTCTAATTGGTCCATCAAATGCTTCAAAGTATTTGTAGCGAGATTTTGATCACAGCTTCAGTGTTCCAAGAGAAAACGCTATTAGCTGTAAGTATCTTTTGAATAAAAATTAAATAAATTGATTTCTCCTAAGATTTTCTCTTATAATATTTATCTAATCATAAACATTTATGCTCTTAATAGAAAATATATTGTAACAAATATATACATCACAATGTTAAAAGTTTTGAGACAGGAATCGGCTCATATGCAAGTTGAATAGTAATAGATATATTGGCAGATAGAGAATTTAAGGTTTCTCTTATTGGATCTGTAAAAGGCTTACAACAACCATATTGTGAAGCATTATATATATATATATGTCAGGATTGTCACAAATTGCCCATCCTAAAATTCTGTAACTTTTCCCTAATTTCCAAACAAAATTCATGACTTTGTGCAACACTTTTAATAACATTTTGAATTTCTTTGTATTTGTTCTAATTTGAAAATCGAATATTTTGTTGAGAGAGCAATTTAACATAATAATATAAGTTACTATCAATGTTGCTAATACTACTTGCATTTAATTGTTAAGTTATTGGTATTCTAAAACTGCATAGGTGTGATATACTCATACTGAATTTCTTTTAAAGCCAAGAATTTTAATTTTCTCGCAAATTCCGACTTTTCTCTAATTTTCCCAACCGTTATCGATTTTCCGACGTTTCCCTGATTCCTTTCATACCCTATATATATTTCTTACACACACATGCATATATGCATGTTTATTGTTTCTAAAATGCTAGATAAACATTCAATTTCAAGTAACTCTACTTTGCATCTTAAGACCTTCTCCCCATTAATATGCCGACATAACCAAATCAACTTGCATGTAAGCAGACGAAACGAATTTCGTATGCGACATACACAGCTGCGTATGCGGCAATATAAAAAGTAAACTGTGTCGAGATACCGCGCCACCACGTTATCGTCACGTTAACGAAAAAAAATCCAGATTTTATCCAACGTGGTTATATACCGGGTGCGAGAAAGTGAACGCATTCTCGGAAGCTCTGAGACGTCGAATTGAGTTCTTTTTTTTCACGCACAAGAAATTCGATAGTGTTCGTAAAAAAAGGAGATGGACGAGTAACATGGGTAGATGAAAAAATCGAGAACACACGCGGAACGTGGGACGAGACGGGACGACGAGAGTTACAAGGGAGGTGAGGGGAGATCTCAGGATAACGATACAACGTTGGTTCGGCGAACTCACGAACGTTCAATGACATGACGAGAATCGTCACGGAGTCCCAATTTCTTATACGGGGTGTCGCGAGCGTAAGAGCGACGAGGACAGTGAACGATTGACGAACAGATTCACATAGCAATTCGGCGATCGCAGTCGGATGAACGTTATGGAAACCGCGGAGTCCGATCCGTGGGCCACTTGTGAGATCGATAACGCTCCAGTGATTAGCTAATTAAGACGTGAACTCCGAGGAACGGAGAGAAAGAGAGAAAGAGGAGGGGGGGAAGAAAGAGAGACAGGGAGAGAGAAAGAGAGAGAGAGAGACAGATATCAGAGTAACTTACGACGGAAGATAATGGAGGAAAAAATCCACTGTGCAACGCCGGCACGGAATTCGTGTTTTTAGAGGACACACGGACGGCCGAGCCTCACTCGCTTGCTTCGAGATCTCACTTTCGTGACTCTACGATCGACTTTACGGTTGCACAGTGCACTGCCGCTTTTCTTTCAACACACGAGCGAACGAACGTCGCGCATCCCGGGGCCCGTGGACAGTGCTGCCGGCTAAGCGCACGAACGGCGTCGTCGCCTTTCGCGGAGGTACAGTAACAATAACAACAACAACGACGTCGACGTCGCCGTTGTCGGCGTCGGTAGATATGACGAGTCCCGGTTTTTGAAAGCTACTGCGACGAGCGGGCGCGGCGCGCTCTTCCCAGCATGGCCGCCGCCATTACACTAAAAGCACGACCAGCCCAGGGGCGTATGAAGGCCGAAAGGTGCCACGCGGCTTCCCAGAAATAACTCTCGTTCCGCTCCTTTTCGTTCGTTCGTTCGTTCGTTTTCTCTTTCTCTCTCTCTCTCTCTCTCTCTCTCTCTCTCTCTCTTCTACCGACAATTTTGTGAGTAAAAACGGAGGGCAAACAAAGAAACAAAAAAAAAGCACGCGTTTCATCTTGATTTTCAACACGACAGAGTCGATTGTAGATCTTTTTCGTAATTGAACTAGTATACACTTTTAGAATTTAGAAGTCTGTGACACACAATGCTTGTTTTCCTGCTGAAATATGCTTGCGTTTTAATAAATTACTAGAATTGCACCACAAAACGTAAGATCTGTTTGGATTATTTGTACTTTTGTACTCAGCATCTTCAGTGTCTTTCTTTTCAACGTATATATTTATCTCTTGGTGCAAAAAATGTTGAGAATTTTTAAGTAACGCAAAGATCGATACAGACCTATAGAATTTTTAGTAATTTATCAAAACACAAATAATCTAGCAGGAAAACACACATCTTGTGTAAATTTTAAAGTGAAAAAATAGATATATTTTTGGTATATGATGAAAACGAGAAAGAAAATTCTAATGCATGAATAAAAACCTAGGTATCTACAAAACAAGTTAAAATGGATTCTAATCGAATTATTTCGTTTTCCTTAGAAAACACAATAGAAATCCAAGGAATAATTGAATAATTTTTGATTGGAATCCATTCTGAATAATTCCATAATATGTGTGAAAAAATCTCAAAACGAGATGAAGATTACAAAAGCGAGCAGATTCTGCAGATGCTGATTGCATTCAGCAGAAAAAACAGCTTTGCAATTGTTGTAAGATTCTTTAATATAATTAATACATATATTTAGATCCATTAAGGAATCAAAAACAAAATCAATCATATTACAAAATTTTACAACAGTTGCAAAGCTGCTTTTTCTGTTAAAGTAAAGAGATCTCTTTTCTGTAGCAGAAATGGTATACACTTTTAGAACTTAAAGTAAAATACAGTGAGTGCAAAAAGTATTCGTACAGAGAAAATATTTTTTAAAAAAACTTTATTTTTAAAAAGTAAATATTATCCAGCAAGAAATGAGTTATCGAATTGATGTTGAATCGATATGGATACGATGATTTCAACAGCAATTCAAATCATTTTTTGCTGGGTAATTAACAATTTATTCATAAAGAATAAAACAGACTGTATGTTTCTTAAAATTATATATACCTACAATATACAAAAAGATGTGTATTAATTATAGAAAATATATCATCTGAAAAATAAGCGAAAATAAAAAATTCTATTGTTTGAATGCTTAAAAAGTATTCTTACAATCGGAAATTTACCTTCTAAAATTAGAAATACATGCGAAGCTCATTTATTCATGTTAGAGAATATATTCATTGTATAAAATTGCTAATTAATATTTAAGATCCAGCTAGACCGTTTAAGGCTCTGATTTCTATAGTTTGTGTTACCACATATATGGTCCTATAATATGTTATATTAATTAATATTTATTTTTTACAAATAAAACTTTTTTTATAAAAAATTTCCTTGTATGAATATTTTTTGCTCTCATTATAGATACACGTTTGACAAAATATTTGATAAAAGCGAAGAAGAAAATTTAGTGCGGGAATAAAAACAGACCCAATAAAATTATAAATAATAATTATAATGAATTTGCTCACTTTTGTAATTTTCACCTCATTTCAAGATACACAACAATAGGATTTCGAGAGATGAACTTGATATCACAAGTCTTGTGAAAAGGTGAATAAAAAAAAAAAAAAACAAAATCTTTCGTTGATTATCACGTTCTCTGTAAGAATCGTTTTCGTGCGGAAACGAAATATGATTTGTCATGGAATGGGACGACACGTTCTTGCTCGTGACAATCACGCTTGCGTACTCGGGTAGTCCTGTTTGGAGAATCGTGCGTATACATACAATACATACGTGCACGCGGTGATTATCCGGGATTGAAAATCGGAAGGCTTGCACTCGCGATCCTAAATATATGTAAGACGCGCGCGGCGCGAGTTCTCTCGCCTTTGTTGAACTCCGTGACGACGTGTGGGACAGATTATTAGAATATCTCTTTCTTCCGGCAGTCTCTGATCATTCGGATAAGTTACGTTTGTAACGCGAATCGTGGTTCAACGCTCAGCGTTGTTCTCTCTCCAAGATATCCAGAGAGCGAAATTCGTGATCTGTTCTTTTTAGTTAAAAATATGAAAAAGAGAAAAGATGAACAGCAATATATCTATGTAGTGATTGAATTTAATATTTATAATTTCATTAGTCAACACTTAGCAATACTCATTCTTGTCATTTTTCACCTCGTTTCAAAATACTGAATATTACTGAATCGACCTTAAGAAGCTAAAAAGACTCTAGACTCTCGAATGTTTTTCTTGATAGATTTGCTATTTTTATTTCTGCACTGAACTTTTCTTCTCGTTTTCGAATTTGCAAATTTCAAACATATAGGGTAATTCTATTGTACGCCGCACTTAACAAAAATTTAATTTATTAAGTATTATCATGTTTAATGTAAATGAATTATACTAGCAAAAACTTTGTACTGTCTATTATTATAAAAAAATATTTGAAACTTATTTTTCGTATTAAAAAAAACTTCGAAACCCTTTTATTGTATATGTATACCATAGAAGTGGGATATATGGTTAATAAAAAATTTATTCATAGAAGGAAGTGGGATGTTCGGCTAATAAAAAATTTATAAATAATGCTTATAAATAAAACGTAAATTTACAAATAATGCTTATAAATAAGATGTAAAATAATACAATAACTTATAAAATGTGTTTACAAAATTTTATTAAGGAATAAAAATGAAAGTATGTAGTAGTAGATAATATGAAGTAGTAGATAATAATTACAATTTTTTTACATATACACATATTACAGTGTTATGACATGAAATGGATATTTCATGTAATGCATTTATTGCATTTAATGCACCGAATCCAATCTGTGCACTTTGTATGCTTTGAGCATAAATTCCGTCCGCTAAAAATGCTGTGTATCCCTTAAATAATGGGATATACAGACATCAAGCTGAATGTAAAAGAGATAAGAACTTGTATTTTGCTATACTCATTCTTTACTGTCTCTTTACACTTATGTATCATCAAATAATCATTAAGTAATTTCTACAATAATCATTTTATTTGTGGATTATGATGTATGATTGCGCTGTTCACTACAAATCGATTCAACTGACAGTAATCTTATTAATATTAACAGTTTATTAACAGGAAACGCATATAATAACACAATATTAATATAATAATATAACATAAAAGTATATAACAAAAAGGTTACGAGCATACTACTCCCACCCACTATTTCTATTTTTCTGACTTTTACAGGGTAAATACTCGCGCATCTAAATACGATTTACCCTGCCTAATTGCCTATTCAACTTTAAGTAAAAAGATGTATACTAATTCTGTTATAAAAAACATCACGCCTATTTCTATCAATGTAGATGAACTTTAATCTTAGTTTAACTTACTATTCATTTTTTTCTTTAGATGTTAAATTAATTAGACCTGTTCGTGTTGCTTGCACTCTTTGCACTCCTTGCACTCAACATCTTCGTTTTTTCTTTCTTAAATGCTCAAGTACATATTTATCTTTTTTTAAGCGCAAAAATTTTTTGGGATTTCAAGCAACACAAACAGATCTTACATTTATCTCATTTTGAATGTAAAATGTTTGGAGATTTCAGGCAATGCCACAACAAATCTCTTAATATCGATTTAATTTACTATTCCTCTTTTTCTTTAGGTATTCATAGTCGGAATTTATATTTAAGACTGTCTTAAGACGGTCATGAATACCAATCAGAGAATCATATTAGTATCTTAAGACATTACTTAAAATGATCTTAAAATAAGAACGGATTATGAATATCACCCAAATGATTCATTTTTATTTTAAGACCGTCTTAAATAACGTCTTAAGATGCTAATACAGTCCTCTGATTGGCTTAGATTATATTGTAAGATAGTTAAGATAGTTTCAAATATGAGACTCGACTATGAATATTAACCACAGAGCATCGTATTAGCATCTAATATTACTTGAGACGATCTTGAAATAAGAAGCGATGAATATCAGTCTTGGAAACAATTTTCTTCTTTTTTTAGAACTAGGAAGAACTTTCTTTAAGACTAGAAAAAGACGAATAATAAATTGGACCAAGATTGAAAAATTAATTTACATTTGTGAAAATGGAAGTTAACAACGTCAGAAATGTACTCCGTATGTGTGGCGAACGAATGTCGCTACTTCGTAGCAGAATGTCATTTGAAAAATATAATAGCATAACCGATGCAATATCGTTTGCGTATGTAGCCTCTGCGGCCATTCTAGAATTTATCGTCGATGAATCATGTCGGATTAAACTTCGCCAATACTGATCGGCGTGGAATCCAAAATAATGAAAAGCCAAGTTTTTGTCGTGTCATTTCTTCCGGCATGATGTAGCTTGCTCCATTGCGTCCATGTTTCTTTTTTTTTTTTTAAACAAATCTTTACCGTTCGCACAGATGAGTCACGTTGTATCTTTTTATTTTACAGCATCTAAGTGCATTTGGTCTACATTTCTTTTGCTAAAAATGGTTACAAGGAAAAATAATTTGGGCCAAATTCCGGCGAATATTTTATGCTTTCCACTAGTAATAGTTTAATTTGAAACTTGGTTCAATTAATTTCTTCTTTTCTAATTTTAAAGTCCGGTTCCACAAATATAGGATTAATCTCGGTTCAATTTGCTCTTTATACAATATTTTTATAAGTCTAAGAATTAGAAAAGGATAAACAGTAAGTTAAACCAAGCGAGATTAAAATTAATCTTACATTGGAATAAAAATTAGAAAAAGATGAAGAGTAAATTGAATCGAAATTGAATTTAATCTACATTGGTGAAAACGAGTATTAATCCAGAGATTAAGAGTTGAAATCGAATAGAATATCTCGACAAATTCAAAGTTTCTTTCCTTCGATTATCTTGTAAATATTAGAAAATATGCACGGAAAAAAAGTGATGTATTAATAACATTAGGTAGAAATTATCATATTAATTCAATAAGAGTATTAATAAAACGAATATACATCACGCTTCTGTTTTAACAAAATGCTATTGTTTAATAATATTGTTATTAATTCTCTGCAGACGGGTTCGTTAAACAATTATACTCCTTATGTTACATCCGAAAGTTTAGATTATTCTTATTAAAATGAATTTAATATTCATACACATATATTTTTTTTTATGCGAATTATATGATTTTGATTTCTCGAAATTAATATCTTTTAGTCAACATATATTAAATGGATCCACAGATTCAATGTCAATAACTGTGTTACTTTTTTTGATGTCAGAATTAAATTAAGATTATTTTTAATTAGATTGCTGTTAATATAGCATTGTTTTCTATATACTTTATGTCACAGATACAAACATCGGTTTCTTTTTAAATACTCCGTAGAAAACGAAAAGAACTTTTGAAAAACTTGTACAAATTACGGCATTATTTTTAACTACTGTTAGCTATTAATGTATCATTTTTTTTCCATGCCTTATGTCAAATATCACAGATACATAAATTAGTTTTTTTTAATACTTCGTAGGACTCGAAAAAAAACTTTTAAAAAACTTGTATAAATTATGATATTATTTTTAATTAAACTATTGTTAGTTGTTACGTATCATTTTTTTTCGTGCCTTACGTTAAATGTCACGGATACAAAGATCGATTTTTTTAATACTCTACAGAGATCGAAGAAAACTTTTGAAAAACTTGTTTAGAAATTACGGCATCTCCAATCGCAACGCCGATCTTGTGAACGTCGCTACGCGGCCTCGGAGGTCGCGCCGTATATAGAGTTCCAGTTCTAATCGTCACGTCTCAAGAACGTATGCGTTCGTGGCTGATATTATATTAAGCCATACCGTTTTTTTTTTACACTTGACGTCCGTCAATTATGCTTTTTCGCGTACACGTGAGTTGCCCGACAAGGCACGTTTATACGAGACAACGGGAAAAAGTTTAAACTCAATATCGCAAATCGGGATGATCGAAGGCTTAGAACCTAATGATGTGGCGAGTTGCACGCGTTCACCTTCCACGAGATAATGGTAATTGGTTTACGAGCGTCTCGCGATAACGCCCACTATTGGTTGATAATAATGAGAATTGTATTACGGGGGCATTTACATGAAGCTAATTAAAGAGACAAGTCGATCAGCGAGAGCAGACCTTTCAATCAAAGACGAGTGCAGCTCGATTTAATCCGTAACTGAAATGTATGATGACGCTGGGACATTTTCCTAATTTTTAAATAGTATAATTATTTTAAATAATTTCATGTTTCACAATTTTTTTGTTCACAGTTTGTTTTATTCGTGTGAGCTAATTATAATACCATATTTGTACTAAGTAATTAAAGTATTACAATTTTTATAAATCTGTTTTCTATAGGTGAACTTTTGAAACTTAAAGTTATATAGGTATATGTTTGATGAGAAAGCGAAAAAGAAATTTTTAGTGTTTAATAATATAAGAACAAAAATAGATCTCATATACAGTTGAAAATTTTAATCTTCTAAAATTAACATATAATATACAAAAAACTTTAATAGGTTATATGTCCATATGTTCCTTGTTACGGATTAAAATTTAAAACTGTAACATGATTAAATTAAGAAAAAAATAAATAAATAAATAAAGAACGTCAATATAATACAAAAATTAGTGCACAAATCACGTATTGATCAATTAATCTTTATAGTACGAGCATCAATTTTCTAAATCTTACAGCTTTTCCTTGGATAAGATTTATTATAATTTATTATACACTCCTTGCTTCAAAATATGACACTATAGTGGCACTAAAGGGATTTTTCCTGTAAAGGTTACAGCAATTTACAGAGTTATTCAATTAAAGCTTCATCAATTGATCGAAATAATCCAAAATCAGGATCTTCTACGAAAAACCCTGAATTATAAAATCATAATTACGTAATTTTAGGAAGATAAAAAATGATTTAATTGCTGCATCACGTAATGATCAAGCGACTTGACCTTATCTGTTTTTTACTAAATGATAAGCAAAAAAATGAACAGCAAATGATAAAAAAATAAAAGTAAGAGATGGTAATAGAAACGAAGTACATAACGAGGTTATAATTATTCATTAAAAAAAATGAGTGATCTCGCAGAAAACATGACAAAGCTTCTTTCCGACATTTTATTAGTCATAAATAAAACGCAGAGAGCTAACATTGAACGGAAATAAATATTTACACTCAATATATACTAACTAAGCAAAACAGTAATGTTTCTTTGTTGCTATCCTGGTATAATTCGACCACAATCCATTGCTCGGTCATTATATCGATTTCGTATAAATTTAACACAATCGTTCCGATTCCCAATTCTTATTACGCAGTACACAGTAAATCAAGAATCGAAGCGACGCTTGAGCTTGCAATTGAGTTACCTAATTGCCTGAAAGAAATTGCGCGAGCTGATCAAACCGAAAAGGGGTATTGAGAACGTATTTGCGCGGATGTGTCCTCGCTCTATTGAGAGCCGGCACGGCATTTTCAGGAGCGTAACTAACTTTCAGAACCGTGTCCTTAAATCGCAATAAAGATCTATAGGAGATATGTGTTTTTATTGAGTTTCTCTAAAGTTAAAATGCTCAGTTGAAAAGCAACAAGAATAGAAAATAAATTGATCTATCAGAAACCGTGTATTATCTACCTAGAGTCTATACCGTTTCTAATAGGTTGAAACCTGTTATTTAAAGGTTATATATTTTTTTTTATTTTGTTTTTAAATTTATTAGAGGCTTTTTCTACAATGAGCCATCAGTAATAAATCAGAAGTAAGAAGCTAGAAATTGATCAATCATAATCAAATATATATATTGTTCGAGAAGAATACTCGACTATGACTTGACAATTTCTAGTTTCTGATTTATCATTAATGGCTTCGGATAAAGCGGGACAATTTGGATTATCAGAAATTTTAACATACAAAATATACTCTATTGCACCAATAATGTACATTTTGTATGTTTAATTGAATACACTATGGAGATCTCAATTTTTTTATACTATTTCAACATTTTCAAATTATCCCGCTTGCATAGAAAACTTTTAATACACAAAATGACATAAGCTGTTCTCTAAATTTCTTGGAATTAAATCTCACTCCAAAAGAGTCAAACTTACTGCCATTGGAAAAGAGTAAAAACATTTATACTCTTAAATAAGAATAGTAGATTTTCACTTATTTTGAAGTAAGATTTCACACTTTTGTAGTGAGATTCGCTTCAAAAAAGGAGCGCAGAGATTTCTTTTGGAGTGAATCTCATTTCAAAAATGCAAATATTTTCACTCTTTTTCAAAAGTGACAGTATTTTCACTCTTTTGAAGTGAAATTTTACTTCAAGAAATTTAGAGATTTCATAAGCATAGCACAAACTGGTCGTTCAACCAATGCATCCAGCATAAAGGCATCATATTCACATGAAATGCTCATTAATCCAATGCAGGAACACGGAGTTTTGCATAATTTATATTGTATAATGCATAAAAATGAATCAATCGAAGTCTTTTATTTCCTTCCTTTACATGAAATAGAAGACTGATTGATTTACTTATATGCGTTATACAAAGATCTTTTCGGCTTTTATCTTATGTTTATGCAAATTATGTCACTTTTTTTTCATGCGATGAGTTTTAAGCCTAATGCGTAATAAAAAGCACAGTATACACGATTTCTGATAAAATATACCTATATCTTATTTTTTGTTCCTATTTCCTGTACTTTAACTTTAGTTCAATTGTGCATTAACCTTAACAAAATCAGAAAAAATAGATGACCTCTAACCTTCCGTAATTTGTGAATTTCGGGAAGGATATACGTTAAAATAAGGGGAGATAAATATAGCGTGTGAGATCTTTGCGCATTATTTTAAAATAAATTTCTATCGCATTACAATATCGGTACTCTCTTTCCCGGAATTCTATTTTAGAAGAATGAAAAGAATATGCTAGCAACAGAATCCAATTTAACCGATGTAAGTAAATAATTATTAACATCAATGACACAAAAGGAAATAAAATTTTCCAGAGAGAAAATTCAATATCACCATCAGAACTTCACAAATCAAACGCCTAATGGTTTCATCAGAACTCATATATATATATATATATAGATCGCATTCAATTCTTTCATATTTAAAAATGAGAAGAGAAGGAGAAATTGGAGCGAATGATCGAGTATAATCAATGCATTGTTTTCTCGTGACGAATTTTATTTCGAAACAACGTAAATGCCTTTCTAGTGAGATCAGTCAATCATAACTTTCATCTCTAAAGCGGAAACGTGAAAAGTGAAAATTTTTCGTATGTATATCTACATACATATATTCATAAAAATTTTCATTTTTTTAGTTAGGGAAAAAGTTACGTGATTGACTCTTAAGCTGGCAATCATGTAACTCTAAAGTAAAAACACGAAAAAAATGAAAAATTTTTCTATTATCTTTATGATAAAAATTTTCTCTTTTTATGTTTCCATTTTCATATTGTTATGCTGATGCAAATGGTGAAAGGTGATATCTCAGATCTTTAATACCACAATTTTAAAGCTCCTGTGTGCTTGTTGTATTTGTCGTTATTTTGCATAACACAGAACGCATAATGCGTAAGAAGTTTTCTACAATAAGCCATTAATAATAAATCAGAAGTCAAAAGCTAAAAATTGACCAATCATAATCGAGTATTCTTCTCATATTCAATTGTGATTGGTCAATTTCTAGCTTCTGATTTTTGATTGATTATTAATGGATTTTCTACAATAAGCTATTATCCAAGCTTTAAGTGTTAAACTGTAAAAAATTGACAAATCATAGTCGATTATTCTTTTCACATTTGACTGTGATTGGTCAATTTCTTACGATTATTTAAGACTTGAAGCTTTAATGTCTTACTGTAGAAAGCCTATAATGGCATATATTATAAAAATTCTTTTAGAAAACAAACCAATCAAAGTCCTTCATTTCTTTTCCTTTCCATGAAATAAAAGACTTTTACTGATTGATTTTCTCACGCTTTATGCTTTATGCGTAATGCAAAGGTCTGTGCTCCTTAAAGGCTTTCTACAATAAGTCATTATCCAAGTTTTAAGTCTGAAGCTTAAGTAATTGATCAATCGTAATCGAATGTGAGAAAAATAATCGATTATGATTGATCAATTTCTTATTATAGAAAGCCTATTACGAATCGAAGAAAGGAGGGAGAATCGACGTTTTCTCGACGCGGTCGCCGCTGCGATGCTCACCTGTTTGCTGTCGGCGCCGCTGTTCAGCGGTGAGCTTTGGCTGATCGAATCGGCGGCGCCAGCGGCAAAATTAGCCGGAGCAATCTCGATGTTCGAACTTTGCTCTGCGGCGATGACGGCGACGGTGGCAACGGCGACGTTATTATTGTCGTCGTTATTATTGTTGCTGTTGCTGCTACCGGACGTCGATACGGCGTTGACGGTCTCTATATCGATAACTACATCGGCAGCAGCGGCGGCAGCGACGGCAGCGACGGCGGCGTCGGCGGCACGGTCGCTTTCAGCGATTTTGTCAGGAGCTACCGGTTCCTGACGATGTTCCGGCCCTGGGGCCATCTTGATCGAAATTGACAGCGCGGTGTCCGCCGTGCTCATGGCTCCCTCGTCATCTCTCTCCTCTTTTCTCTTTATCCTTCAAGGGTCATGAAGCCGCGAAAGGACTGTTCGCGTACCGATCAACGATCCGTACCGCATTGAAGACGCTGCGTTCGGAAATACAATGGCCAAAGAAGACGCTGTATTCTCGCGGTTAGACGAGCGCGAAGTACGCTTAGACGACGACGTCGAGGTCGAATTCAAGGATTGGTTTCCACCAATGCAGACTTACGCAGATCGCTAAGCTTTCTAATAGTTTAATCGAATTTATTTTATTCAGTTTTCCTTCTCTTTATACCTTTTTGAATAGAGAGACAACCGCGACTTAGAAAAGAATCAGCTAATCCAAGTGTTGACCGAAATAAGGATTAGCTGTCAATTTTTGGATTCAATTGGAAAGAGTCATAATTCTCTAAAAAATATTCAGACTAGAAAAGAATGAGAGAGAGAGAGAGAGAAAGAGAAAGAGAGAGAGAGAGAGAAAGAGAGAGAAGTCCTTGAACGGGAAACAAACGAAATCCAGAAAGGAACTTGGATCGAAGATGATTTCCGGAGGCTACTCCGGGATTTAACACGCGCGCACGATTCCTCGGTGCAACGCGGTGCGGAGTTTCCGCGAAATCCTCGCACTCGATTCCGCACACGCGCACGCACCCGACGGAGAAAGATGGCCCCGGTGAGTTCCTCGCGGCGATTGATCCTCCTGGAGAATCCAACTACGAGATTTCTCGCGGAATCTCGTATCGCATTTTTCGTCCAGGAGATTGAATGACACTCCGATTCGCGCAGCTCCGTCGATAGATGCGCCCGACGTCGAGGACGCGTCGTTTGACGGCCGACCTCGCGCGAATTTGAGGTTAGCCCCGAGTCGAGCGAGCTGTCAACTGGCGCGGCGACACAGCTGTCCGTCGCGACGTCATCGATCGCATACGGCGAGCTGGCGAAACGGCGTTTGGCGATTTTTTTTTTCCTTCCTCGTCGTTGAAGTCGAAGGTGAACGCGAGAAAGGAAAATTCTTACATCACTCAGAATCAGCGATTCCTTTGCGAAGCGTCCGTTCGGGAGACAACTTACGTAAACGCGACACCACTCTGGCGGTCACATGTCAAATTTGAACGATCGACGCGTCGCCAACGGGTGGATTCGACCGCGTGCCGTTTCTCGCCTCCTCCTCTTCCTCCTCTTCCTCCTCTTCTTGTTCACCACCTCCTCGTCCTCCACACTCTTTTTCTTCTGGCAACGTCGAGCGACGAGGGGGTCCAGCTTCTCAAAAGTATAGATTTTCCGAGAACGGTCGGGGCCCATTCGGTGTTGCTGCCGCTCTCGTCGGCGTTTCCTCTCGAAAGTAGAAAGGCCGGTTGGACAGTACCATTTCTAAATACAACGGCGACGACGACGGTGATGGTGACGGTGACGATGACAATGACAGTGACGGCGCGTCGTCGCGCGAACACGAAGACCCGGCGAAGCTTCTCGAACGACGAGGAGAGTCGTGGATAGGCGCGATGTCGTCGAGGAACGGCGATACAGCGCGAGAACCGTCCAATTTTGGCGTTACGATGCGGCGATGTTGATAATCGCCGCCGCGGCGAGCACTCATCGATTCAAAATGGCCGCCGCCGCTGCGCAGGGGCAACGCGAATACACGCACGCACCACGCACGCGTTTCGCTCCGTCCGTCCACGCGTACATACGTGCGCGACGGAACGGCGTGAGAAAGAGTCCATTCGCAAAAAGGATGTCTCGTGGAGAAAATGCTTACGCACACCAGGCGCGTCTCTGCGACGCTCCCTGGCGCGCGCGCACGCGCGCGCCACACACACACACACACGCGCGCAAGTGCGTACACACTAGTACACACGCGCGAATCTCAATCCTCGCGCGCGTCGCAGAGCCTATTTCCTTCGGCCGCGCGTACCGAGAGGTCCAAGAGGTCCGAGAGGCTCGGCGAGGACGGCGAGGGAATTCGTCATCGCCGCCCGGTGTGCGACGTCGCGATTCGTCAGCGCGACACGACGGACGGTCTCACTGCGCGGATACCGTCGGCATAGTAGATACCGTTAGCTCGCTCTCTTTTTTTCTTTCTCGGCACGATGGATCGCAGACGGGATCGTCGCGTGGATCAAGGGAGAAACAGATGAAGGGAGAATACACGGGTAGAGTCGATTTAATTCCGTGCGGAGCGACGGTGCGCCAACTGGGTCTCCCCGAGATCGGGCGCCGGGTTATCGATCGCGCGACATTGCCTTTTCCTGGGGGGGGGGGGGGCGGGCCGTGCTTTCCCCGGGGGCCCTCTGGCGAGCCCGGGAAGGCGGGGGCGCGTCCAAATGAGACAACA
>Ga0157364_1000858_pt1 | contig 23488 bp, 12 predicted proteins | sample AttsexASBM2_FD_111476 | JGI IMG/M metagenome (GOLD analysis project Ga0157364, IMG submission 111476) | Fungus gardens microbial communities from leaf cutter ant in Ribeirão Preto, State of São Paulo, Brazil - Atta sexdens ASBM2 | ecosystem: Host-associated > Fungi > Mycelium > Unclassified ...
AAAAAGTGAGAGAGAGAAGAAGAGAGAAAGGGGGAGGGAGAGAGAAAAAGAAAAAGAAGAGATAGGGGGGGGGGGGAATCTGATTAAAACTACAAAATAAATTCAGCCTAAACTTTCTATATCATAAAATTCGCGTTTAAAATACATAATTATTTATAATAATCAATAATTTATCTAATATATTGAGCATTGATACAATTAATTATTTATATTTTAAGATTTAACTGTGAGAAAATAAAGAAGTATTTCCAGATTTTATAAAAACAGAATAAAATTTTGTGAAATGTCGAAAACTTCAGAAAATATTTTTATTGTCTTCAATTAAATATTTAAATTATTTTTTTAAATTATTTTAATTATTTAATTATTTTTTCTAATGTTCAAGAACAGAACAGAATAACATACATATGTTATTTTTAAATTTATTAAATATATTCAATAAATGCATCTCATAAAATATTACAATTGTATAAAGACAGTTTTTGTCAATTTTTTAAAAAATATAATTGTTTACATATATCACATGGATGTCCAAACATTGGCATTATCTTCTTTAATAAAGAAGAATTCAGAAAATTGGTCACATCAAGACTATACATTATAATCTTTTAGATATTACAATCCAGTAAAACATTTTTCATATAAGAACACATAAATATTTACAATTATTTTATATAAAATAATAAATTATACATTTAATATGAATAGAAATATACAACAGAATGGAAATATATATAGAAATATATATATATATATATATATATATATATATATATATATATATATAGTATAATTTTATATATATTTATATATATTTTTTTATATGAAAAATTTTTTACCTGTGTAAATGACTTATACATTATTTGTGCTATTGTTCTTTTTAAAATTTTCAAACTCATATATATCTTATCTTAATTTTGACAATTCAAAATAATTAATGTATTAAATATAACAAAAAATTTGAAGTTACATGTGCTATCAAATGCAATTTTGTATATTACATATAAAGAATTAATAATTTTATTTTTTTCTTGTTTATCTCCCAAAATTCGTCTACAAATTTACAATGAATCGATTAATACATTTGATTGCACATTTTATTATGCTTTATTTATTAAATCAATAAAACTTTTATATCATGATGATTATTATTATTATTACTATTATTATTATTATTATTATTATTATTATTATTATTATTATACCGCTTTATTATATTAATGGCATTCTAAAAATGTTTTTAAATAAAATTTTAATTTAATAACAGGCACAATTCGTAAGTATAATAAATTATCATACTTGTTATACATAATGTCTCTTTTTTTCTCTCATTAATCTCAGTTATTATACTTTTGTATTATATATTAAATATTATAGCTGCATCAAACAGATGGAATGTAATCTAATTTATATTAATAACTTTCTATAATATGTTTACACTAAGATCTCCTGTTACATAGAATACAATTATCTTCTACTGCAATATTCAATTATTATGAACTGTTTTCATTTTTTTATGAAGAAACATATTTTCTCCATTGGAAAATACAGGTACACATTGAATCTTAAATTATATAACAATTAAATATGTAAAGATTTTTTATATAGAAGATTTTTTTATTAAGTGTATTACCCGAAGTATTTGTATCTTCTTTAGAAATATAATTTTTTTAATAGACTTTGTTTACTTATGATTATATCAAAAGATTTTAAATTACTAATTACTATATAACCAATAACAAGTTTTAATTATATTTTGTTAGATAATTAAATATGTTGAATTTTGAAGATGCAATACTTATTAAGTAATAATGCCTACATACAATTACATTTGAACAAAATAAACTATATTTGAAGAACAACAAATAGTTATAACTTATTTATTTACTTTTAGAAAGTTAAGTCCAAAAATAATATATAATTAATCTTCATTATATTATAATACTCTTTGTATTTGTAAGAAAAAACTTTTAATTGAGATATTAGGTGTAGTAAAAAGAAATCCATTATTTTTGCATGAAATTGAATGGAAAAATAATGGATTTCTTTTTACTACACCTAATATTAAATATTGTTAAGAATTATTATATCTAAAGAATGTACTTGTATTTTAAATTAGACTTAAATCGCATGTCGGTGAAAATCCGATCAGCCTTATCATAAGAGGCAATATAAAATATACAAATAAACAAAAATTTGAATCTACACGATATATATCAAAATGATAAAAAGATCCACTTAGCCATTTTTTTGATCATCATAATATAAAAGCCGTATAATAAAAAATTAAAACATAAGAATCATCTTTTGCCTGTTTGCGTAATTTGTAAAACAAATTAATAGAAATTTTTATTATTAATTTGCGTCGAATTGCAATAAATTTTCAAAAACATTCATTCGTCAAAGCGCAAACTTATATCCACAACGCAGTTGGCATCATTCCTTCTACTGTTCCAGCAGCAGGTTTTAAATCTTCATTGCATAAAAAATTTAATGGCAAATCGACTAAGTGTCCCTGAAAAAATATATATTTGATGTGATCAAACAATAAATCTATGCACACATTTAAAATGTTTCACACTTACCTTTATATTTTCCACCATTTCTTGCGCTAATAAAGGATCAGATATAGAGAGAGATACTTTTTCTTGATACTGTTTCAATATAGCGAAATTGACTACTTTATCAGTGGGAATACAGTGAAATACTTCTTCATATATTTCCGTATTTTGTTTGCTTCTAGCGCACCATATGTCCTTGTAGAATGATCTTATAATGATGTCATCGATTTCAAAATCTTCTTTTGTATTCAATACTCCTAGATGTTCGCGGAATAATTGTTTTCTCAAAGAAGAAGCAAATTTACCACAAGGAAAAGGTATATCATTCATACGTCCATCCTTAAACTCCTGATCCTGTTTTGCAAATATTAGAGTATTGATTAAGTTGATACAAAAACGGAATAATGATAAAAGAGGCTTGTTTTATAAACTATAAAGCAATACAATATAAATAAGACAAATAATGTAATATGTACAAATTATAAATTGCAAAAAATTTATGTTTATGTATATATAATTTTAAAATAAAATAAGCTTAAAATATTATCAATGTTCTTATATATATAAAAATAACATATTTTCATCATTGTTAAAAAAAAAGAAAATTATTTAAATTTTAAACGATGGTTATTATTTAAAGTGCATTCATCACTGATAGAAGTGAATTGTCTATCTGATTAATTATTATTCATGTTATTGATATAAAAAAATATAATATGTCTTATCTTATCATACTATATATTTATTTGAAATTATTAATAAATCTTTTGTACAGTAGTAAACAATTTTCATTAGTTATATATTAAAATCTATTTATATTGAAGATATAGACATAATTTATACCACATATACTCACGTGAATTATTACGGCTATTTCGCTGTCTCTTGTAGCAATCATACTTCTATCATTTATATTAGCTGACCCACAAATTACTGTATTGTCATCTACTATCATTAGCTTACTATGAACATAGATAAGTTCCGTTATCATTGTACCATTTAACATAGAATGAGTCCTCAAGCCATGGAATGTGATATATTCGCTGGGATCTTTTACACCTGCCTCCAACAATTGATTTAGAATAGCATCTTTTCCCCTGTTATTTCATAAGAAAGAAATTTATGTGTGCCGCTTTTCTCTCAATTTATATTTAGTAGAATGATACAATTAGTAGAATGATACCTTGATATAGAATTATAATTCCAATGAGTTATCGCTCGTAATGCTGTGCCGCTTGGTCCTCCAACTTCTCCTTCAAAACCCGGTAATAACGGCATTATGACAAATACTCTGAACACGGCGCCTTCCCTATGCGCTCTCAGGATTCTTTTCAATAATGTCTTACCAATTTGATTTTTTACGCCACCTTTGTCCATGGAGGCAAGTGTTATAAAAAATTGATTTTCTATGTATATATACCTACACATTTATTCAAGTTAACAAAATGCTACATGGAATTATGAAATATATGTACAAAATCTTACCTTTCCGCTTCACTAATCGCCTGTATATAAGCTTCCTGTATGCTCTGCTCTACAGTTTCTGAATCGAGAAAGCCAGCCGACCAAGAACTTACCGAACGCAGTACTTGACACTTAACGTTGTACTTGTTTGCCTCTTTAATAAATGGAGCGTAGCTCTTGCAGTCTTTGTATGATTTCGGTAATAAGTAAGGATAACATGAATTAAGATTTGCTTTTTCTAGCTGCAACAAATATCAGTTTTCAGCATCCTACTTGAGTATTTGAAATACATATATTATCAAAAATGTTATGTATACCTTGACAGCATTCCAACGTTGTATAAAATGTCTAGCTACGTCTCTAGCGGCAGCGTTTTGTACTAAAACTCCTATATCATGCCAGGGCATTCTAGGAGTAGTAGTTCTATCTACTAGATCCTGATAGGGCCTCTCAAGATCGTTAAAGTCTTTGACAATGAAGTTTGTGTAGTCTTTACCAAGCCATAATTTTGTTGTGGGTTGTAAACTGCAGATATAATCCACTGTATCTTCAGATACTGATAAATCTATATTTTCATCAGTATCCGCTTCATGAGAAGTGTATACCATGTTAATTAATTCCTGTCTTTTCACTCTCACAGTGTTCTTCATTTTATCGACAGTTGTTTTGGCAACATCGAACAAATTCTTCCTTTGCATTTCAGGTGTATTACACTTAACACTGTCTCCCTTTTCTTGCAGCATAAAAAGTGAATTATCCGTTGACAATGTTGATAACATTAAATCCTTTTGTGTTTTTTCATCCATCATCGGTCTTTAAATATGAAACGTGTTTCGTTTTTAATTTTAATCCATATTTAACATTAATTAAGTACTACTTACAATAAAGGCATGGATCTCGTAGTAGCCATAGCGATAGTATTCGTTGCTATTGCTAATGATAATAGCACATGTGTTTTTGTACAGCCCAATACCTTTTTACTGCTAGTATTAGTTAATTTGTCTCTTGAGGGAATGTAAATACTCGATTGATGAATGGATTCTATAATTAACGCACTATTAGTTAATAAAAAATGAATACTGAAAAATTCACATGACATTTACCTAAATCTGTCAATCTGTGTTCGTTGTTATCCCATCTGCCATAACATAAATCAATGCCACCGAGAAATGCTAAAGATTGATCAATAACTACAATCTTTTCGTGATGAGCCCAAAGAAATACACCTGCTCTTGCGTGATCTGGATGTCTCAATACTTTTATATTTTCAGGACATTGTTCCACAAGTCTCTGTTTGCTATAGTAACTATTTATGCCTAAAGCGACTTCAATTTCTTTATATATTAATATAAATATTTTAACACCTTGAACCTGTAGAAAATATTTATAAGAGATGAGAGCATTCTTGTATACATTAAACAATCTTAAATAATAATTTCTCGTTTCTATTAATCAGTACATTTAATTAAAATCTGTAACATTTGTATGTTTTGATAAAAATGTTATTAAACTATGTAATATCATAACTATACTCACTGCTTTTCTTTGTAAAATTTTATCCAATCGCCAGTAATCTCCATTAGATATTGGTCTTTTCATGTAAATTTCTGGTGAAAGCCACCAATCTGCGATAAAAATTTCTTCCTTGGCATTTTCCAATGCATCAGCTACAGCAGACATATAATCGGCTCCATCCACAAACCAAGTCGCTGATATAGGTGAACGATATGGAGCAAATGAGTTATGTGGATTCGTTTGTATAAAATCTTTGCCTGCAAAATTTAATCAATTAAGTATAAAATAGAGACATATACATTATATTTTTCAAGAAATTTTACCTTCTCTGTTACTAACTTCTTGTATAAATTCCATCCATTCCTTAGCTTTTCGTTTTGTCCAACACTTGATAACTATATGTCTACTGAGATTGGTAATTTGCATACCGCTTCGTGAACCCGTAGCATATACTCCAAGACTGATCCCAAAGCCATTATCCATTAAAATAACAGATTTTATTCTTCCATCTTGAGGATTAAGATATGCAACGAAGGTTTCTTTAACAACAAGATGCCTCTTCTGCCACTTGCCACAAAGAGAAGTGCAGAGATAATTGCACTTGATGCAGTGTCCGCATTTAAATAAGCCAAGAAAATTACATCTCGTTTTAGCACCTGATCCAGTCCGTTTCAAAATTGTACCTTCTTTTCCTTTCATTCCTAAGTCAGCCACAAAAGACAAATGTGATATATCCAAAAAATTGATCTGTAAATAAATGATGATGACATACCTCTTCAGATCAATCAATTGTGTTAAAAATTTACTTACAGTTTCAGAATGACGTCTGTAAATTTCTATGTTGAGTAAATTGCTTAGATAATCCTCTAATTCCTTTCTTCTACGATTTAATTGCTCATAAGGCACTAGAATGTCTGGTTTATTAGGAAATCTATAAAAGTGATTCTGATTATATTTATCTAATTTTCTTATTGTGAATACAAATCATAATGTATAATTTTCATACCTTGGTAAAGCATTTCTTCTGCCCTTTTTCTCATCCGCAGTTCTATAACTTCTCAGGCTGTTCCTCCTCTCTCTATGGCTTTTTGTAGGAAAAGGTATATTCAAACTAGCACGATATATTTTCAATTGATTATGCAGATATTGAATATGTTTGTATCGCTTTTTAATAGTCCAAACAAAAGGTCCATGTCTAAATTCTATGGTATATAAATTTGGGTTCAAAGGATGCGTGGTCACACTACGTTCGTTATCTATGATGTTTACGTGCACTTCTTTACCAGGAATAAATACGTTGCGAGTTTGACTGTTAAATTTTGTCGATGTATTGTGTATAACGGTGAAAGGTATTACACCAGGAGTTTCTACCAATATAGGGGAAAAAACATAATATAAAATTGAAAACCATAAATCTGTTCTTTTTAGCTGAACTTCTTGCAAAATTCATCTTTCCTTTTTCTTTTCACACTGGAGAGAAAAAGAGAAAAGAGATAAGCTATACAAGAAGTTTAGCTAAAAAGAAAAACAGATTTATATAAAATAAAAGTATGAGTATAAATTAAAAGTGCACATTCTTTTATAATATAAATTATAAGAATAAATATATATATAAAACTACTGTTAACAGAAAAAAACAATATTAAGATCAAACAAAAGGCTGTTAGGAAATATGCAAGACACGTTACGTAGAATATAAATTCATACCTTTATTATCTATGCATTCGGTGTCTTCTTTACAAATTCGTATTGTTTCGCCATTTTCGTCAACTGTTATTTCTAATGAATCAGGTACTTCTAAAGCGTCATCATACTCAGAATCTTGTGACATCGCACGGGTTATCCCTTGAGAAGCAATCTCAACCAATTCGGTGGACATCTTTGGCAAGATTTCTGTAAAATTGGTATAATATCTTACGATGGAATTAAATATAAACACACCTACCTATCATTAAAGACGCACAGTAGGTAATGTAAAAGTATTAAATATAATAAATGGTCTTGATTATCAAGTTACCAGAGCAAGATAGGAGAAATTGAAAATAGCTTTATTCAATTGAAGATTAACAAAAAAAGATAGTAAATATCTTAAGTGTATTGATAAAATACTAGATATCAATCATATATTGTAAAAATACCAGATAAGAAGAAAATACCAAAAATAAACAACTTTTTTTCCTTGAAGTTACTTGCGCAATGGTATTTCTTTCGAAAGAAAAAGCCACGTACTATACGTGATAATGCATGCTTATCTCTTTTTCCGATAATAAAAATGTTATTTACGTCGTTTTAAGCAAGGCACAATTCTAGCCTAAAAATATCCAGTCTATCGAACATCATCGATATGTATCTTTCATCGGTTATATATTATATAGGTATTCACGCCAACTCACATAACAATGCATCAATGCATTGTAACAACTGTTGCCGCCTTGAGAATGATCGCGCGTTTCAAGCGATGATCTTCGTGATCGCTGTTGGCTAAACACGCCGATTATGTTACATTATGCGATGATCGGGCAACACGCGTTTAGTCATCACGATGACCACATGGCCAGCTGTTTCAACTGCTCCAAACACGTACATCAGTTCCGTATACTGTCATCGAGTGACGTTACGCTTTATACGCTCTCTAACTGCGTTTCTCAAGACCCTCACACCAGGGACTCGGTCCGAAAGAATATTTTCCTTACGGTTATTTAATTTAAAAAATGAAGTAAGAAAAACTATTCCAGTTTCGGTTTTTTAATCAATGAAGAAAACAGGAACCATTTGTAACGAGTCTTTTCAGTTTATGATTACGATTTTTCTACAATATTATATTTTTCATTTTTCTGTTTACTTTTTATGTATCGTTATATTTTTATTCTAGCTATACGTATATAAGAAAAAAAATTGTTTAATAAAAATCACATAATTGAGAATATGGAAATATTTTATATTTTATTTTGACATACGTACATCGACATGAAATATAAAATATCTCGTAAACACATTCATTTTTTGAAAAATAAATACTATATGTGTTATCTTTACATTAATTGATTCATCTCATTATTTTATGCATAAAAGTATTAAAGTACTTATAATTAGCAAAAAATAAATAGTACATTTACAAGAGTTATTTTTTCATATCATTAAAAACAACAGAAATATTCTATGACCAAATCATATATATAAGAAATACTCTGTATAAAGATAAAAAAACAATATAAATATATTCGAAATGATATTAATTTCTCTGTATTTTACTTTCTTTAAATACTTGATGAATTTGAACTCGTAAAAAATTCGTGTGTTTGTTAAATTTTAATAATAATAATAATAAATCTTATAAAGGGAATAACATAAAAAAATAAAATATCATAATAATAAATGTGCATAACAATAAATATGCAATAATATGTATGCAAGTACATATATAGCGTATATTAGTAATTGAGATTGAATTATTTTAAAGCAATGAAGATCCAGTTTCGATCATAATAAGCATTTTTCTAGTATTGATTGTGTTTCTCACATATGCGATCTAAAATAAAGATTTTTAATATTGTTTAAATTATAATAATTATAAATTAAAATTCAGAAAAAATATATTATAAACTTTGACGAATTTCAATACAGTTTACAATTTTTGTTCAATTAAAGAAAGTTATGGAAGACATTGTGAGTTCGGTTCCGGTTCGATCCACGTTTCTGCTTTACATCTCACACGTGTTCTAGATAAAACGAATGCATGTTCGAAAAAAAAGAAAATCTGGAAAAAAGAAATAGTTTATTGAGAAAAAACACGATTGAAAATGGCGATCGAAAATTGATTGTTGCTAAAAATGAAGATAAAAATAAGAGTGAAGTGATTCATAGCTATTTTTTTATTGACTACATATTCAACTAACAAATAATTTTATCTATATCTTTTTAAATAAAATATTATATATCAATATAATTATTATAGATTATTATAGATTTAAATATCGAAAATTATAGATTACTTTAAATATGTTTATTAGTTAAATATTAATTTAGTTTTATTAGTAAATAAAGATATTCAAACTTTTTATTTCCACTTTCAATCATTATTTTTTTTTCCAGACATTTTACCCCATCACTGATTATAGATTTTCAAAAAGAGCAATTCTTTTTACCTGTAATAAATATCATTTACAGTTAAAAAATTTTAATTAGGAGTTCCAAAGATTTAGTTAAAACAGAAAAGCGCGTAAGGGTCTCATGGAATTTGATTAATTAGCAATTTAAAAAGAAAAAAATTCAAAATTATCTATTTTTGATTGAAAAGAGATTGACCTGCGTAAAACTACATCGATAAGGTGGTTGTCCCTTTTTATATGAGACAGGAAAGAATGTATTCTTCCCCGATTGAAAAGTTGTCTTGACTCTAATCTCAATTCCTTTGTATTTTAATGAATGTTTTGCTATTGTCCTATGAAGAATTCGCGCTTTCGCTTTGATCTGAATGAATATAAAGAGAGTCGATGAGTCGAAGTATCGAGAAATTGTTCGACTTTTCACTTCCTTTAACAGTCGCATTTTCAAATAGAAGTGAAGTTATACTTCGCGTTGTCGTAATATACAATATTAACGCGAATAGGCACATCGCGAAAATTGGATCGCGCATGTCATTTTCTCGTGTTTTAACCGACTTTCAATGGAATATCGATCATACATTATCGACCTTCCTATAATGAGCTACTTCTTTGCATGAATGTCAAAGAGAAAGCGATGTGTCGTGATGTGCTGCACAATTTTCTATCAGTTTTTATCGTACACTTTTGTATTTAATTACCTATATATTAACTGTACATATTTATCTCATTGTGATAGTGTTCAAATCAGTTAATATAAGCCTTTTAGCCTTAGTTTAGCCTTACTTTCTATGGTCTTCTTTTTTTTCTTTCTCTTCTTTATGAATAATATTTTTCTAATCTATTTTATTTGTATCGTAAGGAGATATTTGAAATAAGCAGAAAAAATTCATTTCTTTAAAACTTTCTTCTTTGATATTGCGGAACTCTTGTTTAACTTTTATAACCATAATTATATGTATGAGAATATATTTATAGAGTATGCGAGAAATACTTCATCGAATAAAAATTTTAAATGAATAGACAACATATAGCATCATATTGTTAGAGAAATCCATATGCATCGATCTTATCTTTAGAGAAAATGATTACGCCTTATGTTAGTCAATAGTTTATTACTTTAATTACATATAAATTTAAGATTTGCTAAAAATTTGCAACCTATTCAGTAAACAACTTTTCATACATTAATATATATAATATGTATAAATATTATACGTAAATATTCATAATATACGTATAATATTATAATATATGAAATACATATTTATACATCTCTTTTTCTTTTGTAAAATTGTTTTTTAGTGTAGTAGAAATAACAATAGTAATGTGAAAACAAAAAATAATTAAAGGGATAATTTTCACATTGTTTATTTGAGAAAAAAAATAAGTTCGGAAAAATGTTAAAAAAATTGCTCATATATAATAAATTAAAAATTAAAAATTGCTCATAATTATGCATAATTTTATATACATATAATTATACATAAGTATTTTTTTTACATTTCTTCAAACTTGATTTTTTCTAAAATAAATAGTGAAAATTATCCTTTTAATTATTTTAACATTTTCACATTACTATTGTTATTTCTATTAAACTAAAAAGTAATTTTACAAAAAAAAGAAAGATGTATGAACATAATGGACATATTTCATATAAAATTATGTATGTTTATGAACATTTATGTATATTTATACATATTTATACATATTCATGCATGAAAAATTTTTTACCGGGATTTTGTAAGAACACATTTTTCTAAAATAAGAAAAAAACATCTAATTTTTTATAAAAATGTTATACAAAATAAATGTTATACAAAATAAAAAGCATATTATTTCGATAAAATAACTTTAGGATTGTATATTCTGAGAATATTATATTGTAATAGTTTAAGGAGGACCTTTATAGAGAAATTTAACACTGGCAACTATATATATAGCGATTAATTAGTTATTAAAAACACTTATTAATGATTTTAATATTCGAAATAAATAATTTTAATTACTACTCAGAATTAAATTTCTGTAAGGAGAAATGCCAATATTTTATTACATTATTGTACAAATATTTAATGAATTAGTATATTTTATTAATCAAATTTAAGTGAATTAATTACATTGGATATATTTTATAATGTCTCAGTTTATGTATATATGTAGGCATCTCCTTAAATATATATTTGCTAAATATCCTTGAAATTAAATTTTGTTACGTATATTTCTTAGACCATTGCTTATTTCGACATTACTTGTTTGCATTATCTCTCTATCTGAATAATTAAATGAATACATAATTAATTATTTATTGTTTTTTTTTATAAATTCGTGAATCTATTAATAACTTTTATTTCACGCCTCGATTTAACATTTCATATCCGAACGATTGCATGTCGAAAAAAGTTCAAGGCTGGCGCCAGAATACAAACAGCTGATTTTATTCTGTCATTTCACATCGTTAATTACAAAATACAATATTCATATTTATGATTTACAAGGAACATAATTTAGAATAATATAATTATGATATAAATATATTATTCTAAATTATATTCCTTGCATAATATTACTACTTTTTAAAATAAAATAAGAATTAATGAAATAAAAATTTAAACCATATATTTCTTATTCTAAATATTTCCGAGTATTATCTGTTGTACATTAACATTTTTTTAAATTAATATTTATATACGTCACGATAAAATTAATTATTTATTTTATAATGTATAAACAAAATCGAAGAGTCGATCAATAATTGTAAATTTACTTTTCTCGCATTAAAATTATTGATAAAATACACGATATTTGAATCGATTGGATAAAAAACTATATATTTTTATTATAAACTATTATATTTTCATGATAACTGTATGTAATAATTTAAGAGACGCCATATTCTGTAGAGAGTTAGAGGCGAGAAATAATTATGTACAATAAACGAATTGCTTTATTTTTGTAGTATTCTTTTATTTTTAGTTTTTTTTTAAAAACATAGTAGTTTTGTAATCATAAAACTTATAAAATATGCAATAAAGTAAAATTCCGATATACTGTCCGATACACAATAGAAATGTAAAATAATTTCTGCAATAATGTATAATTTTTCAGTTATTAAATATCATCACAACGGTTTTTGACAGCTAAGAAATGTAACATTAAAAAAAACTCAAAAAATTATAATATATATCTTTTTCTTACTTATATTTAATTGGCATAATTGCTAAAAATGTAATTATGATTTAAAATTTTGCAAAAATATTATTAAGAAATTTATATCAAAATATTTTTGAATTTTAATTTAATATGGCTTAATAATCAGTTTTATTATTAACAACAAATGTAATAAATTTAAGTAAATAATTTAAATCGAATAAGAGAGAGACTGAAAAGAATTCATTTATATAAAAAAGAATTTATTTCGACCTTCTTCCGTATCATTTCATTTTATTTCATAACTCCCTGAGAAATCCTTTCTCTTTAATTCGTGGCTGCAGACTCCTTTCTTCTACTCTCCGACTACATTGAAACGATGCATTCCATTATGAAACCCCATGCATTTGGGAGTTGATATTTTCATTTATTTCATGGAAAATGGTTCAAGGCTATTTGCGTTAAGCGATCTTGTTTCATGCACGAAGAATCAACTTCTGCAGGTAAAAATTTATTCAGGATTTTTTGCATTATTACTTGTACGGTTTAAAATATCGACACACGAATTTATCGGTCGATTGATAATAATTATAGCAGCAATGAGTGCAGAAAAAGGAGTCCAGTGGATTTTATTATGCGATATTCATGCAGAAAGTAAAGAAAAATCAGTTAACGATTGATCTGACAAAAATAATTATTGTTTGATAATATCAAAATAAATTTTTGTATCTATTAAGATGCATATCCACACACACACACACACACACACACACACACACACACACACATACACACACATATCAAAGGAATATTCAGGAACTTGTTGCTATTTATTGTTGTTATTTATTGTTGTTAAAGAAAACGATTTTAATAATTACACTGAAAAAAAAGACAATTTTAATAAATATTTAGTTGAATACTGTCACTAAATATTTATTAAATATAAAGATATATTTATTTAATACAAGAAATGTTAATTTGATTTAACAATCATTTTTTTTATTTAACAAATATTTACTGTAAGTAAATGTTTAGTTGACAGTATTGAATTAAATATTTATTAAAATTAACTGTATTTTTTTCTCAGTGTAAGAACAATTTGTTTTCACCAAATAAACTCAATTTGGAGGAACATTTTAGTTTCTATAATTCTAAATTTGCATAACGACAACCAATTCCAAACTGCATACATGTCCAAGATTGGGACATAGACATTTTAAAGACGTCAATAATAGTGAAACGTCAGTAATAGATTGAATGCTCAGTACATCCGTACTAATGCACATTAAAGCCACATAAATAGACGTAAAAATGTGTGTAAAATTTAATATAAATATAAAAACAGATTAAACCATGAAATCCTCAAAACATTTTATTGATGTTAAGTAAAATTTGTATTTTATACCAATTCGAAATATTAGCTTTACTTTTATACAGATTAAATAATATCAGAGAAATCAGAGGGTTTATTACGGTTCTTTAGACGAAGTGAAAATTACAAAAATGAGCAAACTCATTAGATGTTAATCAATAAAGTTAGAAATAATCTAGTAAATTCGATTACTTTCGTAATTTTCACCTCGTTTCAAGAACCGTAATAAGCCCCCAGTATACAATAACTTTAATATGCATTAGGCATTATGTCCAATCAAATTTGCTATAAGACATCTTTTAAACAAATTTGAAAGACTTCTCACAAAACACAAACTAATAGTAACGTTACATCAATATTATAATTTAATACTACTTAATAATATAACTGTTATGTACAACATGTGTTACATTACATTGATATTATTGAGTAGAAAATTATAATATTGATGTAATGTTGCTGTCAATTTATATTCTGTGACTTTGTAATGACATCTTTAGGACATATTATGCCTGTCGTTCATGTTTTCTCAAAGAAAGATTCAAGATCGTTACTTCGGAAGATCGTCGATCCTATCCGTTCACTTTTATGATTGTCCATCTATCGTTCTGGTCATTCGATATTTTTCACATTGGCGACAGTAACGGTAGTGATGGCGATGGCAATGGTGATAGGCAGCGGCAGCAGCGGTGGCAATTGCGACCGGTAACGATGGTGGTGGTGGTGACGGTGGCGGATGGTGGCGATCGCGTGGTGGTGGTCCCGCATTCTAGCGAAAGGGAAAATACTTGGTCGAGTGGCTCTTTTTTTTTTCTTTTTCCCCCCCGGCTGGCGAGCGGGATTTTTGACACGGCCGACGTCCGATCGTACTTGCATTTGTCTCGGAGTTCTCTATCCGATCGTCGTCCCCGAACAACGTTCCTCGTGCAACGAACGCGCGAAAAATCGGCGCATTCGAAAATGCGTCACGTGCAACGTCCCGTCTGACCCGTCTAACCTCGTCGTCTCACTATCGCGCGCGAATTCTATGATCTCAACCGGATCTTTTCTCTTTTCTTTTTATCTTTTTCTTTCGGAGTGCCGCGTAGAGTTGAGTATCAAGTGCGAACTTTTACCTCGGTCGTTTCGAAATTTCGATCGAAGATTGTCGCTCGTTTTGTTTTCGACAGAAAACAGCCGCGCCAATTTATTTATTTCTCCGATTTGCTAAAGTTTCTCTTTGGTTTTAATTCGCCATCGGAGAAAGTATTACGGATTGCCGGGGCGAATTGTGCTGTGGTGGCTCGGAAATGAGACATAGGATTAGACACGACTGAGCAGCTGCAAGGTGAGCGTGGAAATTCGAATTGTGTGCTCTTCTAATTGTATACCATGCGGAACTTCCGCAACAAGTGAATTTAGCTTTCGTATACAAATTTCCGTAAACACACAGAAAAAATGATTTTTTTATAAATTCAATTAAAATAGGTCTAAAAATATGTCATAAAAATAATTTATAGGAAACCCAATGCATAATGCAAAAAATTTAACATTCTATTCTTCCAATTTGAGTGTTCTACATAGTCATATGGTTCAATAAAATTATTTTCAAATCATTTAGTTAAACTAATTTTTTTCTATATAGTAAGCAATTTTTTTATTTATTATTGCTTACATTATTATATTATTCTCAATCTGTGATTGGCTTCCCATCGCTTAATACTTACGTTTTATTGCTTTATATTTTTTTGCATGCTATAATATATAACCGACGATCATTTATTATGATCCTTGTTAACCGATCGCGTGAAAATGAGATAATGGAGAAGCACGATATAATCGAAAGACTCATCTTTCAATTATATTCAAAAGCACATGTTTGCTTTTGATTGATAATTCATTATTTTAATAATTACGACAATTTGTCGTTGTTATAATTCGTTCATTTGCGCTCGTCGCGGTTGATTCTCTCCAGAGATCGCAAGAAGTGGCCCAGAAGAGCGAGCAGCATTAACAAACCGGACTCGGAATTAACTGACCGATACAACTCGGCAGACCACTTTCACGTGCGCAAATCGCCAGATGTACGACCTCCGTTTCTTACGTAAAACTCGGGCACCCGTATAATCATAAACGACTGTTCAAATGTCAAAAATTTCTTATTTCCTTCGAACGTGTCATTTCTGTTGCAATTTCACTTGATGACATTTCATCTTTACGATCGGACACGAAATGAACGTTCGATTTTAGACAAAGTTAGTTTGTACTCTAGTACCTGATGATTTTATTAGCACTTGCAAAATGCACCGTAAAGAAAATGAGGATAATTGAATGTATCTTTTTAGGATAATTGTATGCCTTTCATAACTCATGCAGCATATTTTCTCGAATATTAAATATATACAAATTATTAACACACACATTTTACATAACTATATTAAGGCATGGCAAGAGTCTTCTAATTAAATTATCGATTTTATTTCTTGTTTTGTAAAAATAGATTTATAAAGTTTGAAAGTTAGATAGTTCTAAATTAAAGCAAATCTAAATTTTAAAAAATATCTAAAATATCTTTCAATATTTCTAGCATTTTTCGAATATTTTCTATGTGTTTATTGTTGTAATATATTTATCCATAATAATTTATAAAAATATAACAAATATATATATATACATATATATATACATATATATATACATATATATATATATATATATATACATATATATATATATATATATATATATATACATACATATATATAATATTTCTATTTTATATATATATATTTAGTTGGTCGCATGTACTGAATTGTGCGTGTTACAAAATAACATTCTTGAAACAGCCGATACAGTATCACTGATCGCGTATATGGCACGAAAAGAATTTACTTTCTATCGACACAAGTACGAACAGTCTGTGAAAAATTAAAGCTGATATTTTGATTACGAAACCTACGTCACTTAGTTCTAGCATATAAACTTACCGCTTCTTTACCTTCATGTAAAAAAAAAACGCAACCACAAATATTTGTTTTCATAAAACTATTCGACTTGTAACAAGCATTGAGGCTATGTTCGAAGGAAATTTGCTCGGTTTCCACGTGCTATTTGCTATTAGCGAGTATCTTGGATATATAGGAGAAGTCATAACCGAGTAATCGTTTTGCACTTACCGTGGTATTACCGCAGAACTGAATGGAACAAATGAATCGTCAAATGTCTTGGAGCGATGGTAATTCATACACTACAATCATCAAACCTTTCTTGATACTTGATCTTTCCCCTCTCGATCCTATGATGCTTCCATTCATTCATGATAAATGTGTATAAGAGAACGATTGTTATAATAAAATTTTGTTTTTTTTTTTCATAGAAAAAAAATATATGTAAATACGTTAATAAAAAGTATATAAATAAGTCATAAATATTTATAATATCTTGAAATGTATAAAAAATAAAAATATTAATTAATTTGAATCATACTTTGTGCTCAATATCCAATATAGAAATTTCACGTTAAACAACATTTTAAATACAGACTCAATTTTTATAGACTAATTTTTAGTTTATAATAAAATTTTTTATTATGATATAACAAATTTGACATAACAAGAATTTTTCCTTTTTTCTTTTTTTTTTTTATCGAATATACTTTTGTGCAGTTTTCTATGCAACACAGAAACTTACAGCAACAGTATTGCAACGTTTGCAACATTACTTGACGATATTGCTGAATGTTACAATATTGCCGTAATATTTTAAGAATGATTTGTGCTGTATAAGATTTAAAAGTTAATGAACCAGAATGTTTGCAAGGGAGGGACAGTATCGCCTGCGCTGCTTCGAAAATAACAGCGCAGTAGATAGAAACTCACAATTGGCAAGAGTAAAAGTAAATTTGAGCAACGCAGGCAATGCCGCCTTACGTTTGATTCATATGTGTATCGACCCAAGTACACTCGGTGTGCACATTGGAAAGCTCATTTTCAATTCATATTAAAATCAAAAGTTTGAACTAATTATAAATATCACGATGCAACAAGATGTTACGTCATCTTTGTAAATAAAGTGACGGTTTATTTATTTTTATAAACGTTATAAAGACTATAAAAAAACATTATAAAGACTATAAAAAAAATTAATTGGTATTATATTATTTTTATTATTAGTTTTTATTTATTAATTCAGTAATCTTTTTAAAAACAGAATCAATTTAGTTATATCTTATTGAAATAAAAAAGTTACATCTGGAATAGTTATATAGAAATTTATACATGTAAAAGTTACATCTGGAATGGTTATATAGAAATTTACATAACAATTGATGAATTTACACAATTATTTCTTAAGATATTAGGCATTTAGACTTAAAAATATGACAATCAAAAGAAATGACAAATACAAACACAATAATGTAGCCTCGGACGTAACCAGAATATTTATAATAATTATAATTCTCGAATCAATACATCGGCAATTAATACATTTCTAATTACGACAAATTTTCATTAAAAACGTATTAATATTTAATATTTAATTTTCTGTAAATATATATGTATTCCGTTAGATTGTAATTTATAATGTCAAATTGTAGTTATTTTTAATCAAGTGAGTTATCTTTAATTTCTCAACTAGATCGCCATCACTCCTATCCAATATACCGTCAATTTAATTAAAACAATGGATTAAACAATTTATTAAATGTATTAATTTGACAAATTTAGTTAATTATTTATTAAATGCATTAAATTGCAACGTTGTTTACTTGAAACTAATTACAAAAATAGATTACATTTTGACATACATGAAAGTTAAAAATAATAAAATGTTATTATATATATTATATATATTATAATGTTATTATATATATTTAATTAAAGGGATTTGGTTACCATCGCTCCTTTAATATCTAATAGTGTAGAATTAGAATTTTCTAATGTTTACCAAAATTCTAAAAAGAGTTTCTTGATATTTTTCAGAATGGCAAGGACATTTTTATTGAGCTTAATAGTGGCGTTGCTGCTAGTCTTCGCTCTTACTGAAGCTTCTCGCGGACAGAATCAGGTAATTTACACTAATCAGGTAATTTAGTATCAAAATATATAACTGTAATTTACATATATAAACGATACGTAAGAGATATAAAAAAATTTATCTTTTTAATTTAACATGTGTAATAAATAATTGTTTCAGAATTATATAATGACACATTATATAAATATATTAATTATATTAATTATAGGATATTTTTTTATTAAAAGATTAATTTTAGATTTCAAAGCTAAATTTTAAAATTATTCAGAAAGGAAAAAGTTATTTATGTGTATACATTCATTATTAGATCCAGAAGGCGAATAAATAGTAATTTTAAATATAATACATCATCCTCTAAAGAATATATAATATATGAACTTCAATTTCCAACTCTGCATTACATGAAATACGTTATGTAACGTAAAGCATTCGTGAAGACGCGAATTAAAGACAGGGATTTAAAAGAGCATAATCATCTATAAATTAATGCACACAAAGTACACGTATGAAGAGACCGGTAAAATCCGCGTTCGCACGTGTTTTGTGTCAAGGATGCGCATTTGATATCGGGCGTTTACGATATTGCAACGTGCGCGCATTGTTTTTTCCTTTTTTTTTTCACGAAGGCCGTCGACCCAGCGGAACGAGTCGATTCGTATTATTCGACTAAATCGCACGAGTGCAGTTGCACGCGGTGCATGATGCTCGGTAATTAGAAGCCGAGAAAGGAAGCAATTCCTTTATTAAATGCGATTATTCGTATGTAACAACGAAAAAGAAAATCTTTGCGAATGACTTACGACGATATTTTGTTTCTTATTCGATTAAATTGCACATCACGATTTAATTTAAACATAACGTCGTCTTATATTGTTTCAATTGTACAGGATATCCTAAGATTTCACTTTGATGACAAATTCCTTGATTGATTTGTAATTTCCTTAATCAAAAAGAGATCTTAACTTCCGTGTTATTAAAGATTTAGGTCGAAGCTTCCGAGAAATTTAATTAAAAAACAGAAACTTATTATTTACTTAAATTCAAAACTTACTTCGTTTAAATTTTAATTTGCAATAAAATTTTTTGATTTGGCGATAAAGACACACATTAACGAGTTGCGTCAAATAACAATCATCCTCTTAACATTTTTTTAAAATTCAATATTACATTTGTGTCAATGAATTCATTATTGAAATAAAGTTCAAGTGTAATCATTTAAACAAGTTGCTATAGAATAAGAATCATTTTTCAAAACTCTACAATAACATTCCTTTGAAATTTACATTGAATAATTATAATTTATACATTTAGAACGTGACGTTAATGAAAGCAACGATGTCACGCAAAAGAGAAATTAGAAATAGTTTGTCAACATCAATAAATCATACGTCTTTCTCTCTCGATCGTATACTTGAATGTCCAGATTTCAGTTATTCGTTTTGCATTCGCCTATAATAATACGATTGCCAGGAAGATCTCGGACGCTTTCGCCGGCTCTTTCACCGTAAAAGTCGTTGAAGCGAGTTCGTGGCGTACAAGAATATATAAGTATAATCGTTCTTCCGATCAAATAATCTATTAAAAGAATTCAGATTAGCATATATTTTTGATTATATTATCATGAAGCTTGATCGTAAATATTAGTTAACACGTACATCGGAAATTACTAGCAAGACTCAAAACCATGAAGAGAACTTTCTCAACATTTCAATTCGCGTGTTACTATAATATAACTTTTGTTAAATAATCTGGAAGAATGTAAGATTATTATCGTTTAATTTTTAATTTAAATGGAACATTAAAAATGCTTAGGATATAAAAAAGATATAGCGCTGCTTTATACAATGTATAATAATGATTGCGTAAGATAATATTAATTATTATTAATCTTTCGTAACTTGAGGATATTATTTAATTATATAAAAATATTATAAAACTATAATAATTTTATGAGATCAAATTTAACTCGAGAGCTAAGAACATAACTTCACGAATTCTCTTTCTATCGCTCTTTAAATCGCTCTTTAATGTTTTATTTGAAAAAGATGAACATAAAGTACATATTTTCATCAAAGTAAATATAAAACTATGAAATCAATAATTTTTATCATCTTTTTTAGTCTTTTCATGATTGAATATATTATATCTCGTATGTACATTAACTTCCTCACTTGATTGATTTTCGCATTAAGATGATCATTTGTTATCATTATTTATTAATCAATAGACATACGTAAACTGCCACGAATAATGCAATTGAAGCTTAAGCGAACGAATTCGACACGCATGAACTTCTTGCTTATTCCTTCATACTCAGTTTTATGCAACAATATTTGCGACAGAAATATACTTATATATGTGTGTATATATACGATAGAGGGAAACTTTTAGAAATTTTGTTGGAACAAATTTATTACAATTTTTTATAAATATAATAATAATAAACTTATCAAAAAGATAATAATGATTAAGACTTAACATAAATATTTCAATCTCCAGATTATTGTTCGTTATACTCTAATTCTAATAGAAACTGATCCTATTCTGTGCATTATCGTCGTCAGTAATATAATTGCAGTTCTTATGTTTATCAAACGTACAAGCATTTCACGCACCATTCTAGATATCTAGGCAGCATAGATATAGCATAGAGCACATATAAATGGAGTGAGAGGATAAGAAGGAAAAAAGAGATCGCAAGTTTGTATGGACCACGCCTAGTCGTGCGCCATTCGCTTAGAGAACGATATATACCGCGTGATCAAAAATATCTGTCTCCCATGTGTTTGTCCTATTTTCGTAATGTTACAGTTTGATATAGTAATTATAGTAGAATATTATAAATAGAAAATAGAATATAGTTGAATATAATCGATTATAGAATGAAAGTCTATAATCGATAAAGCTCTATGTCGTCAATTCTTAAGAAGTTAATCACGATTTTAATTTAATGACTTATTTAATAATCAAATTATTTAAAAATACTTTTCTCTTATTCGTTATATTTGCTATTATAGGCGAGTATAATTATTATTGAATATAATAACTACAAAGTAAAATATAATTAAATACAATAATGTTGTTAATTAATTATTTATCAATTGTGTCAAGTAAGTTGTATGTAATCACAATTTATTTAATTATTTACTTAATTTAATTATTCAAAAATATTTTTTTTCTTTATTTGCTTGTTTATAATTAAATATAGTAAGTAAAAGTAAAAGAATATAGTGGAATACAATTCATCAGTTCTTTTCTGACAATCGTCAAGTAGATTGTACAATATTAATCACGATCTCCTTAATCATCTCTTTAATAGTCTAATTAATCAAGAAGTCAACAAAATGAATTTCGAAGGGAATTAATATTGTCGATGCTACCTGATCGTTAAGTTCAAGATTGGACAATTTTGTTTTCATTAGTATTCGCAATTACCTGCGCCTAGCGAGGCAACGCGTATTCCTTCGGTGAACGTAAGCGCGATGTTGATAATTATTCCGCTGTGTGCGCCGATGATCATAATCTAATAGAAGCAAGAGCGAGATGATTTTCTTATAGATTTAATAACGCGTTACGTAAGACAAACATTTCTTATTCCAGGATAATTTTTTTTTATCATTGTGTAAGTGGCTCCTTACAAAGCGTCGTCAACATCTTTCATTTCATCATAATAATGGATAATTGTAATGTAACGATATGAAGATCTCGCGATTTGTAAATCGTCCCGACGGAAATTGGCGCACAGTTCAAGGCGGACGCCTCTTACCACGTCATATATAATGTCCTTAATTGTTAATGTCAGGAATGTAGTTTAATAGATCATTTTTGAATTAAACACGGAGATGTATTCGGAATAATTAAGATAGCGCTAAGATCTATCGAAACTGATTCTTTGCATATTCATTATAATTTAACATTACAATGAGATGCTATAGTTTCATCAAGTAGGTACACTCAAATAGAATTATCATGATCCTATTTGTTACTTATAAATTCATTTTTTAATAATAAATGACATCCTATAATATTATTATGATTTAATTACGATTTTGTACTTTACTTGAGTATTATTTTTTTATTTATCTCTCTGATATTTTATGATTTTATTATAACTAATAAAATTAAAAAATATATTACACTGAGTTTGCACATCTTTTATACATAAGCGAAAGTATTTAAAGTATCATCAGTGAGAGTCAGTTCGATTTTGTCGATTTCTCGAGCTTGTTTCTTGATCTGCTACTTCCGAATGAAGTATCAGAACCACTGATTAACATAATCTATTATATCAATTCTACAAATGGATA
>Ga0157364_1000859_pt1 | contig 23484 bp, 14 predicted proteins | sample AttsexASBM2_FD_111476 | JGI IMG/M metagenome (GOLD analysis project Ga0157364, IMG submission 111476) | Fungus gardens microbial communities from leaf cutter ant in Ribeirão Preto, State of São Paulo, Brazil - Atta sexdens ASBM2 | ecosystem: Host-associated > Fungi > Mycelium > Unclassified ...
GGTTGATATACTTGCGCGACGATTTTTTTTTGTAATTCAATTGTAATCTGTATTTTTCATACTAAAGTAAAAGATGTAAGATGTGTGTTATGTTTATTTGAATTATAAAATTAAATACGAAATGCATTTTTTGTAATACTATATAAAATATAAAGTAATGTAAATTCTTATTGCACAATTAAAATATACATTGTAAATTTTTATTCTTCTGAAAAAGGTCAAAGTATCTTTTTTGTGTAATCTTATATTTTATCATATTTTGTTCATTTATATGCTTATTTTGTTAATTACATTATTAAAATAATAAAATTATAGTTAATATAAACAAAATAAACATCAGATTTATAATATATATGTATGATATAACTCTATTAATAAGTTAAATGCTTGTAATGGAATAGATGGTGAAAAGAAAGGTGCGAGAAATGAAGATGAGATTGAAAAGAAAGATCCAACGGAAACTCATAAAAAAAATTATGCCTAAATTTATTATCATCTTCCGGTCATATATACAAAGGTGATGCTCTGATAAAGATCAACAATGTTTTCGATCTAAAGAATATATCACGCCTTCCTAATTTAAACCATCCAGAATTTTTTCACATCAACATGGTTATAAAATTTGACCTATTTCTTTACACATTCTTAATTTGCGTATTCTTAGTTTCTCATTCTATTTTTTACTCTCATCTCTAAAAAGTCTTTGTTATGAGACTTCTGTCGTATACGTTATGTTATGTTACAATTACAAGATTACAACTTGATATTTTTCAGCGTTAGTTTTAGCTTTATTTAACTTCCAATTTTATTTAATTTTATTTAACTTCTAATTTAACTTCTAATTTCTAATTTAACTTCTAATTTTATTTAATTTCTAATTTTACAATTACAACATTTAATAAAAATTTTTATTTATTTTGGCCCATCATTAAATATTCGTGAAAAATGATTCATGTAAAATTGTAATTTTGTTAATTCTACATTTTATACGCAACAAATGTCTACATATGTTAAACATTATTATATTACGAAATCTTATTCAAATATCAAATTTTTCGTTTTTTTCTTTTTTTTGTTTTTTTTTTGTAATTACCGGACTATATCGCATGCCTTTATTTATCCATATAAAAGTGCCATACTTAATGAGGCTGTTATGCGGACAAAACGCGAAAATTACACAAACGCAATTATAGACACTATATCGAATAATGTCCGCGTCTGCCAGAGGAAATCACGGCGGAATCATCCAATTAACGAAATACCTAATTTTCAATGAAATTCCCATTATATTGCATATGGGGATAAGCTTTAATATTAAGCATTTTATTAAAACGTAAAATATTAAAACACTGTAATGCATCCAGTGCTCGTCAAATAGCGTCCGTGTTTGTACTGCAAACGTTTCGTGCGCATTTGCAGCTCGGAAACAAATTATATCATTTCCTACCCTGCTTACCACCGTCGCAGTCGGTAAATATTCCATCGTGCAAGCAGGAATTTAAAAGTCATCGCTAACCGTATAGTTGATGACATTTATCGATATTATAATACTGAAGATATAATGAAAATGAACGTTATCTCATTATTGTTGTGATCGAAAGAATTTATTATGAAATAAAAATGTTCTCTTTTTTATTTTTTTATCAATATATTATTTTAATTTTACAGAGATTGTATATCATATAATTAATAGTCTCTGCACAAAGTGAACTTATACAAATATAAGTATGTATTCTATAAAATAATAATTAATATTTTTTATTCAGTTATTAATTGTTTAAATTGATGCTTTAAAAGCATTATATAATAAATGATTTTTTTTTAAATCTTCACACTTTGTTCCTTTTTATAGAATATAAATTATAAATTATTTTTATTTTGTGACTGAGAAAGAAACAGAGAGAGAAAAGATTTTATTTTTAAAAATCTGTTAGTAAATTATTTTCTAGTAAAAAGCTTTATTTTTTCAAACATGAATAATTATTATTATAAAAAAATATAAAATAATAAAGCAGCTATATGTAAAAAAATAGATTATTTTTGACATAAGAAGGTCGGTGTATTTGACATATAAACAAACCGTCTCTTCTCTTTTCCGGAAATCGCGAGAACATCGCAAGTTCCATCGTCTATTTTTACAAGTCGATCCTTGAGGGTCAAGATTTGTGAGGGCGAGGGATGCCTCTGTCTTTGCGCTGTCGACGTGAAACATTTGTCGCGATCAAATACTCATGGTTCTCGGCATCACCGGATCGTCTTTTGTCAAAACAAACGAACCAATTGCTCTCAAGTTATATTCAAACGATAAAAATTGAAAGATTAATTTGTTTTATTTTATTATTTATTTTATATTTCTACTTTTCTTACACGACACTTTTTTTTAATAATGTGCTTTTATACATTTGATATTTATTTTTGTAGAATCGTAAAAAATTGATGAGAGATTAAAACAAAAATCTTTGCGAGTTGTCTGTTATATGTCGCAAATTCTTTTTATTTTTTTAGAAGACGTCGATGTTTGATGTTGTCATCAGAAAATAGCGGCAGGTGTAAGCACTCAGCAGCAGTTTATTTTCGTACGTTCTATGGAATTCATGTCAGGATGCAATATTTTTTTCTGATTTATATTTTTAATTACATTACTTATGTAATTAGTAAAACTTCTTTGTTAATAAAAAGTAAGATGTAATTATAAATTAGAGTTTTAATTCATTATTTTATACTCGTATAATTATATAGATGTAGAATAAATTTTATACAATAAATTATGTAAAAATTAATTTATGTCAATGATTTTCATATATATGTTCCAGATATATTAGATTTTAATAAAATTTTTACAAAGAATAACTATGAGTAATTTATTATCTATTAATATTTTACATGCAAATAATATATTAACAAAAATATAAACGAGAGAAAGGTAAAACAGGACTTTCAATTAAAAAATTATTGTGAAAGTAGTATCTAATCAACTGACGTGACACAAGACTCAAGAATTCTCATTAAAAAGCAAAAACGCATTAAAAATTACAGCAATGCGCTGATTAAAGCTTTCAAGAGCTTTCGACTAGCGTGTTTATCACCGGAAGGATGATGCGTTTTTAAACGTGATAATTCGATTTATCACTCGTCCTGACATCGATATCGTCGTATAAGTAGACATGTCTAACTAGATTTTCACGGTATCGCTCGTCAATCTATCCAATCTATTTATGGCGATTTGCAGCAGACGAAGAGCGATTTATTATTACAGGGAAGTGTAATTGGGAGATTTCATTGTGAGTAACGAAACTAATATTGAAACGATGATTATTCGAAATAGAAGGACCATGTAATTCGAGATATAAAAATGTATAAATCTCTTTTTTTAATGTCATGATTTTGCAAATATCATGACAGAAATAAATTTTCTTGTATTATCTGAAAATAATATATTGTTATTTGCGTACATATAATTTATAAGTTTGAGAGAGAGAGAGAGAGAGAGAGAGAGAAATATATTTATATAATTTACAAGTTTTTTTGGAAGAATAAATTTTATTTACAATAATGATAAAAATTTTTAATAATTATTTAGTGAGCACTTCAAGATTCATGAATTACATAATAAAAAATTTTCTGAAACTATTGAAGTTTAGAATGATTTAACAATTAAGGAGACTCGATAAGAGTATCTCCGATAGAAATTATTTACAATTAACTGATAAATCTCGTTTCATTCCTTCTTTCGGATCAATTTTCTTCATCTCGTCGTCGCGACATTAATTCCGCCAACTTCCGTTACCCGGTGCTTCGTAAGACTAATCGCGATTATTACTCAGGAATTTTGAAGTATATGCAAAGTGCATGTACGCGTTCATGCGTCGTCAATTTTGCGTTATTTTAGGCAAGGGGAGAATCTCAGTAACTTGTACAATAAAATTCGAGGCATCCAATTATGCATAACGCGCCTAGATAGTATTCTTTGCGACCAAATTTTCGAATTTTTCATTCTTTTCGAAGCAAAAATTTGCTTCATGTGTTTTACAAAAATTATGAAAAGTGCTACTGTTTAAATAAATAACAAATTGACTTACAATTTAAAATTAATTTAATAAGAAATATTTGATAGGGCAAAGAAAAAATCAATTATGCAACTAATATAATAATATAATAATATTTTTTGCTGAAATATTTTATAATTTCTAGAATTAAATGTTTTGATATTTATACTTGAAGTTAATTAAATCAGCTAGAATGAATTAATTAATGTAATCGTCACTTTTTTGTATATTGATTATTTCTTAATATTTTTCAATAGAATATTCGCATATATTTTCATATGTTATCCGGTACCATTATTATTACGGTGTAATATAAATCAAGATACAATTTTAAATACAACCATAAAGATAGCACGACACATTGGTCATACGATGTAAATGGAATTCCAGCGTGTTTCTTCGGGCCTCTTTGGCGTAAATTTTCAATATATGACAAATGTTCGCCGTGTTCGGTCTATGAATTGCTTGTAAATAATTCCGTCTATTATATCTAGTCGATAAATTTGAGCCGCAGTTGTAACATTGTCCCTAAAAGCCAACGCGCTTAGATTTCAATTTAGATTCGACAATTTAAACGCATCTCGACGACGTCAAGGACCGGAGATGCTGGGAAGCGCCTTGCTCTTCCGAGATAAACCATTCGAATAAAACTCGATGGTATCCGTTGATGGATGCATCGGGATGCATCGCGATCGCGACCCTGATCCCACCTTCTTCATCCGCGGCTATCATGCGTCTCGCGATAAATATTTACCGTCGTATAAAGGCTTTCGGCATTCTTACAACGCAACGAAACGTTATGAAGCCACCTTGAGATACGAGCGATTAACGCATAATTAAAATCAACCGAGAAGGAATCCGGCACTTCAGCATCGCGAACTTTTCCTATAAGTTTATGCATTTATCCTCGATGACCGAACCGCAGGGTTCGCGGCGGTGCAGGCGGCGACAAGCTTTGACAATTAATTATGCATTCCCGTCAGAGTCTGGCGCGCGAGGCTCGAGACAGAACTACAGAAGTATTCCGCTGGATTACCGCGAGCACGCGGCCGTTTGCTCCATACCGCGCTTTTTCCTTCGCCCATCTTCTTCCTCTTCTCCTCTTCCCCTTCACCACGACTGCCTCTTTTCATCCTCTTCTTTTTTTTCTCTTTTATTCGCCGTTTTACGGGGCAATAAATTGCGAGTAAACGAGCCGGACTGCGTTGACCTACGACGGTGCGGTTTTCGTTTCGCGGCTCGTTTCTGAACTTAATGCGACACGCGCGCCTCGACGGCGAGGACGACTCGAAAAGTAATTACGACGCAAGTTGAATACTTTTTAAATCGCGTTAGCCAACGTCTTCCAAGAGGTGGTGTGGGCCCCCAGTGATCCCATTCCTCGAGCGCGCGCGCTGGCTAAATCCTCACTTCCGAGGACATCAAAGGCATCCTTTAAATGCATTTAATTGTCAAATAAAAGGGAATTACTTTCTTTTCATTCTGTTTTTCTTTTTGCTGAAAATTATTTCACGGATAATACTTTTCATTGACGCACAAGAACGGTATATACATTACTAAATAATGACACTTGCGTTTGTTTGAAAAATGAATGAGAAAAATGTGGAAGAATTGCCTAATTTGTAGCCTCTTCTACACTGTTAGATATTAAAGGAGCGATGATTGAGGAGACAATCTACTTCGTAGGATTATTTAACTTTTCGTAAAACTGTATTTGAAGATGGCTTAAAAAAAAGCCAAAACATATAATGTATATTTATGGTTTTAGTAAAATCAGTGTTTTAATAATTAAATTCTGTGCACACGAAGCTCCATGCCTGACTTTTATATGTTTGTTTTTTCATTTATTGTTTTCAATTTTAAGAGCTTTGTTCGTCTATACAAAATATACGCGATAATACTTATTACTAGGGATGCATCGGATATCTGGAAAGTATTCAGTATCCGGCACTTTTTTACTATCTGACCGGATAGCCGGATATCATTAAATCCGGGAATATATCCGGTTCAAATTGAATATTATTAATTATCGATTTGTTCTTATACAAATATTTTCTAAAAATAAGTATGCATATTCATGATGCCATAATATCTCATACATTATTGCAAAATTACAATCTTTTCCCTATAGACCCTTTTTTTAAGATACTTTCTCGGATTCCGGTCGGATATCCGGAAAATATCGAAATTGCCTTCTCGGATATCCGATCGGATACTGAATATCCGATGTTATATTCTGTCTGGATATCCGATATTCGATAATTTTACGATCCGATGCATCCCTATTTATTGCTATTGAATTATGTAAACAGAAAAAGCAATATAATAGAAAACTGATTAAGAAACTTAAAAAGATTCTCTCGCACATCTCTTATTTTACTAATTATTAATAAAGTCAATGAATAAATACTTTAGATAAAAATAATTGATATCTGAAATCCGTAAAATGATATCATCTTGAAATATCAAAGCTATTCTAATCTAAATTATTTTTATTTCAGGCAAGAAGAAATTCCCTTCGGATCCCTCTTGCTGCCCTGTATGCGGAGTGACAGTGAGACCTCAAGAACTAGAGCAACATTTTGCTCAAGAGCTCGATCGATTGTACAAGGTCTCCTCGGCATCTTCAAGACCTCGACCCTCGAGGTCGACCTTACCGCCGACGCATCCCCAAGATCATTCCCATGGCACGATGCTCCATGCCCCATCGGCGGCGGATGGCACCCCTCAGGGTAGATGGGAGACATACAAAAGGATCAAGGCCAACAGACAAGTAATGCATTCTTTATTTCCTGTTTTAAACCTGATTTGCATGTGCTTTTCGCTTCTTGCTTTTTACCTCTTGCCTTTTGTTTCTTCGTTTTTTGTTGTCTGAGATAAAAGTTGATAAATTTCCGAAGAAACAAGAAACACATGACAAGAAACGTGATTGTCAATAAATCGATCGCAAGGAAGGAAAAAGGCAAGAAATAAAAAATAAGAAAACAAACAGCACGTTATAAATCAGGTTTTAATCTTTTATTAATCATGTGATGTCTTCTCGAATATAATTAATAATATAATTTCTCGAAGAAGCAAATTGAGAGATTCCGACATGATATGAGAAAGTGGTAACTACTAATTATAATAAAGATGTGCAAATTGCTATTTTTTTATATATACAGGCCAGAATACGCGTTAAGAATCGAAAGCGAAAAGCGGACGAGGCGTCTTGTCCGGTTTGCAGTGAGAGATTGTCGGGCACTCCGGAGGAATTAAATCAACACGTCGACCGATGCCTGAATAAGCAGAACAATGGAAATCCAGCCGGGCAGAACGCGAATGTCGACGAGGAAGAAGTTGACGTTGAGGGCGATCCCGAATACGAAGAGTACGAGTGGGCTGGGCAAACAAGAGTGCGTGCCACTTCTATGCTCGTTGGTGGGTTTTCTGGTAAGTAATTTGCAGAGTTAAATTATACATATAGTTATTATGATACATGCAGAATATTTATATTAAATTTGCGGTTACGAAGCACACATAATACATAATTTTATTACATAATTTTACTTACCTAAAAACGCTGAATCGAATTAAATATTTTTTGCAAAAGCAAAAATAAACTAAATATACGTTAATTGTATAACAGGAAATTATATAATCGTGTTATTTGCCTTTTGCATAAAAAAGCATTTTGTGAAGATTAATACGGAGTGATATTAACAAGATTTAAATTTCTATAGAAAAAAATATACTTTGTATTAATTGCGAATTTTTTTTCAAATAATTTTTTCAACAAATTATTCTGACGTTACATGCGCCAAAAATTTGCAACCTCAGTCTCGAATGCGTAGAGTGACACGGACTTTAGAGATCGCTATTCCTTCACTTCGCAGCCGCAGGCCTCGCCACTTCCTCGAGCAATCGTAGTGGTGCTAGGGGTGGAGGTAATCAGGAGGACGAAGATGTCGATCTGGTAGTCGATGGCGACGACGCCGCTGAGTTCGGTCCAGCTCAGTATTCCGAAGCGGACGTGGTCGCGCCGCGAGTCGATGGCACGCCGCGAGAACAGAAAGAACGGGATGCGCTTCGCGAGGCTGTTATCTCGCCGAACGCGCCGCACACGCCACAGCAGTTGACTCCTGACTCCGGATTGACGGCGCAGGGTCTGGTCGAAGTGAAGCCAGAGCCGGGTGCCGCAACACCCGTCACCCAACAAAACGACCCCGACGAAGGTGCCTCCGGGTCGCCCAGGAGAGACGGCGATACGCCCGTCGTCGAGGCCCTTCGCGGCCGCATCCGCGAGCTCGAAGCTGAGATGCGCGGACAACCCTTTAAGTGTCTCATTTGCATGGTGAGTTAATTAATCTCAACGATTATGAATAAAACGAAATTTCTAAATCGCATCTCTGATTTAAGAAATACTTAGGCATTTAGTTGTAAACTGAAAATTTGGGATTACAGATAGTATTCTTAAATGTCTTTTTGATATGACACACCCGACTTTTTTTATGTATTTTCCACTGCTTATAACTTTTTAATTAAAAATGCATATATTTTCTTAGCGTTATGTTCCTCGCTGTCTGACGTTTCATATGAAAAAATTAAGTTTTGAAGTAATTTGTAAAAGAACGTATTTTTTTAAATATTTTATATTATATTTAATATTTAATGTTACGTTAATGGTAGGAAATAATCAATATGTACCTATATTTTTAAGACAAGAAAACAAAGTCAAATTAAATAATACTGCTTGGAATTGAAATTTTACTGAAATTTTGCAGAACAATTTATCGTTTGAATAATACGCTTCGTGAAATGAATGAAACGATCGTAATAATAAAAATTAGGTTTTGCTCTCTGAAAACGATTATTGAACGTAAAAACTGAACCGATTAACTTTCGAACGCTAATATAGCAAATGATTGTAATTGAGTCACTGTAATTAGTTCATCGTTATAGATAACTTGCTGGTTTTAATATTGTGAAAAATCAAATTGGACATGCAAAAATAAGCCGGAAAAACGGCGCGCTTTATCGTATTTTATATTATTACGTATTTTATATTATTCCTTGTAATATTGCATTATACATATTATTTCATCACGTTTTATTTGTGATCTGAAAATGCGCATTTCGTAACTCGTAAATAATTGCGACATATAAAAGCCGTGCATAAAATTCGACTATGTTTTTTTTCATCAGCGACAGCTTGAAATATTTAGATCATCAAATAAAGTATTCTCTAATACCGCTTATATACGAATTAATGAAGGAACATTATATGTAATATTACCGTTCAGTGTTTCCATCGTCGATGCGGTATTACCTGTCCACCAACTCGTTGTAACAGGTTCGCGATCACGCGGAATAAGACCACGCGAGATAAGACTGCGATCTCGCTCGTAACGTGGTGGCAGTAAAACGCTAAAGGTATATCGACCTGCGGTTGGTATCAACCAGGATAAACAGTGGGCACATTTGTTGATCCAGGAATGCTGCTTACATAACGACCGCGAATAACGATCGCTTTAATTCGTCGCTTCATTTCGTGAAAAACCGCCGGAGAGAAATGCCAATTCAACTCATGATCTCGCGATCGTTAACTCTTTCTTATATTATCGGCTGCACCGCATTTCGTCGCATCTTTGTCGCTCACGAGAAATTGGACTGGATATGGAATATCCTTTCCCCCTTCTCCACTGATTTGCATTAATCTAATGAGAAATTAAGATATTTCCTTTTTAATTTCGAGACGCGATTCATTTCGTTAACTTCAACAACAACAATTATCGTCGTACATTTGCCAATTAACTAAATTAGCGATCTAGTAAACCCTTATGCGCGGTTATATCTTTTATATTGACACGCATATGAGAAGTGGAGAGTATTGGTGCAAGTGGATTTGCCAATTATTTTATTTATCGAATGTGTGAAAAATCTCTATTTCAGGAACAATACAAAAAGCCAGTCACTTCGGTTTGTTGCTGGCACGTACATTGCGAACAATGCTGGTTGCATACGCTGGTGAGTATTAATTGTTTATATGCTTTTGAACTTAGTTATTTTTCAGACGTTTTAAATAATTAAATTAAATTTTTTAAACTTATAACTCTAGATGTACCACGCAACTTACAAAATAAAAATAGCTGTTGAAATTTCTGTAAACATTTCTATATATGTCAATATCCAAATAATCACATGAAAAGAACGATTTTTAAAATTTAGCTAAATATAGATCTGAAAATAATTTTGTTTGATATCAAAGTAATTATGTAGAACACTCAAGCTGGTTGCTATTATGGAATATCAAAACTTTTTGCAGCATTGCTCATCATGGTTGAATTTCCTACATAATTATTTTTTGATGGTCCAACAAAATTATTTTCAGATCTGTATCTACCTAAATTTTTAGATACTTCAGTAAAATCGTTCTTTTCATGTATAATTGCCAGATTGACCTCTGAATTTAATTTTCTTTCATGAAACTAGCATTAATTTAATCGCCGATAAATATATTTAATAAAATTTGCATGCTGGAATCCATTTTTATTCAAGTTTATTCAATTTTCTATGCTCTGATTCTTCTCCAAGTTTATGGCGAATTCTGTCAAATGACGACTTTGGTTCCGACAATTGTTGAGAAACGAGGATTTTCTTATCGCTGTTACAGGGCGCGAAGAAACTCTGTCCGCAATGCAATATGATAACGTCACCATCCGATCTGCGACGCATCTACATGTGAACAATTCGACTCAACGTCCCTGAGGATCTACGTTCTCCACTTCAGGAATTCGGGATCAGCCGGGCAGCGTTATCGATGAGCGTTCCGCTCCTGTAAATATTTGTATATTTTTCTGCGTTACGTAAATTAACTCTCTAGGATTTTAACATGTACGTTTATGCATCTTAGAGCTAGTAAATTAACTCCGTTAGTTCTTAACGATCATCAATCGAGCGTCGCTTCAAGATCACCCGATGCAGTTTTGCGCATCTGCAACGATCGATATATTCACTTATACTTATGAACTCGCCGTCCCTTCCGAAAACTGTCAATTTTTCCGCGAATCTTGCCGTACTGTTCTACTTTTCATTTGTTATATTGAAATTGTAATTATAAACTAGTTATTTCTAATTTTACAAATATCAATCCGTTTTCAATGATTTTTCCGGATTGACAATGAATTTTTTAATCTTATTTTTTAAATATTTAATTTGATGTTTTTGCAATTTTTAAAGTTGAAATATTTGCATATGAAAATAATTCTTATTTTTATTGAGCAATCATTATATATTATACATGGAGATATTTTACTGGAGTATCCAAAAATTTAGCTAAATACAAATCTGAAAATAATTTTCTTAGACCATCAAAATTTTTAGGTAGAACACTCAAACTGATTGCCAGAATTGCAAAAAAATTTTAACATTCTAACAATCAGTTTGAGTGTTCTATGAAAATTTTGATGTTCTAACAAAATTATTTTCAAATCTGTATCTAGCTAAATTTTTTGATATTTTAGCAAAATCATTCTTTCCGTGCAAACACTCTGAATTAAAGAGAATCGTATTACAGAGAATCGTCTGTTAAACACGTGACAAAATTGCGAGATGCAGACGACACCAATCCGTGTCGACGAAAGTCGCGTCATATGCTCTACATCATTATCTTCGTTTCATAAACGAGGATTAAGGAATCTTAAGATTACGCGAAGGAAGACGACGCGGGAGAAAGCCGATTGGCTAATGTAACTTTGTTTCTTTCTGACATAAATTTGTACGGAATTCACGACCATGTAACAATTAAGTTTTTCTTTGAACAGTACGCGTTTTTTAATGATCGGCTTTCGATACTCGTCGATCATATAATTACCAGAACTTTTAGATCATCGCCAAACCAATCTCTCGCGATGCACCAGCGAGCTAATAATGTAAATACACTAAACGGATCAAGAAGAGAAATAAGTCCCCCCCGATCGCTGTTCTGTAATCGAAATAAAACGATCATGGAATGTACAATTGTGTGTGCTGCGTTTCATGAGTTATTTTTTTCCCCCAGCCACAAATCGACGATACAGATATTTTTATAGGAAGAAGAAGATACGACAGGTACGTACAAAATATTTACTATTGTTTCTATTCGACATATTACTATTTCTACTATTGATTGCTATTCGACATTCGGCATTCAAACAATTTAATACTTTCCATTTTTATTTTCCATTTAAAAAGATCGAAAATATTAAAAGTTTTTTTTCGTGGAAATAATATTCTTTTCTACATTTTTCTTCAGATACGAAATTGCAAATATTAGTATTACAGAAAAATTATAAATACTTCAAAATAATTAGATAAATGATGATTTAAATAAATTATAAAATTGCTAAGATACAAAAAGTAATACAAGTGTGTGAAATTAATACAAAACTATATATTGTGCGAATTTATAATAAAATTTTCTTTTAAGACATTATAATATCAATCTATTTTTTAAAGATTTGCTTGCTTAGCAGCGGCTTTCTCGCAAATTTTTCAAGTAAGAATTATAGTTGTGAATTACGATAAATTAAAAAATTACATAACACAAAACCAAATAATTTACTAAATTTAGTTGTGTCACGAAGTCGCGTCCGCAAGAAAGAGGAAACGAAAGAAAGAGAGAGCGAAAATAGGCAGGTAAAAATACACTGCTGTGTGCGAGTTTTGTAAATGTCTAACGTTTAATTTCCGTTTCTTATCTCCGTGCTACGTACTCGCTTCGAAAGAGCTTTGATTAAAGCCGCAGCAGAAGGGGAAATCAGCGGGATCACAAGGAGAGCAAAGAGGTCACCATGGTGGCGGTCCTCGAGGAAAAAGGGTTACGCAAAATGGCGCGCCGAGTTTACGAACCGTGTAATAGACGAGAACGGGGGCGGGTAACGGAGACGGAAGTAGAGGTGGTGAAGACGGAAGTAGAGGAGGTGGCGGCGGTGAAAGTGGCGACGAAGGTGGAGCTCGGCGTCGCGTTCCGTATGGATCCGCACGGGCGGATTTACAAAGAGGGAGGGAAAGAGTCTGCAGTCTGCTGGGCGCAGGCGGGATGCACTTTGCGGTGCAAGAGCGGAATGGGGGTCGCATGGCAAGATGGTGGTTGGGTATACGAACTCTTACGCAGCAAAAAGAGTGCCTATGGAGTCCTCGCTTACTTCGTACGAGATAGTTACATATTAAATAAATGGCAGTGTTGTAATCGAAGGAGAAAGTGGACGAAGAAATTACATTGTATTATTTACAGACTCGACTGTAGAACTCAATCGATGGACGTTACAGTTATTAGAAATCCATCACTTATTTCGTCAAAATATAACAAATTTTCTATTTATCTTTCAACAATATTAGATAAAATTAAATTAAAATTAGATTAAATTAGATTTAAAAATTTTCATATAATAGAATGACATAATCTTCCAGCTGCTGTGACAAATTTTTTTTCAGAATAACAATCCTATTATCGTGAAAGCCCTTTAGTTTTAATTTATTACACGAACAATAGCGATTGTACGTTTCGCAAGTTGAATCACGCATGAATAATCTTTATATTATTTGTTACGTACTAATAATCCTGCTAGATTCGTTGTGTTTTTATCACTGTTCCAAAATACAATCTTAATGTTCTGCAACCTCATTCTAATTCTTGCTCCAGCGTTTCATTATTTCAAAAATGTTTAATCTAATCGTACGTCATATTCGTTTAATTTACTATTTCAATTTAACGACTACATTTTCTATTTAACTTTTACCAGCCACTCCCAGCTTATACCTCCATATATCTATAAGCACGTTCTAAAGAAGGTAGACTACAGAAACCCGGCTGGCTGGTGCGGATTCACCATCATCGGTAAGAGGCAGTCGATGAAGGAAAATGTCGGGGCTGTTCCTCGAGGTGGAGGTGGACCATGATGGTGGGAATGAAAAAAAAAGGCAAAGAGAGAGAGAGAGAGAGAGAGAGAGAGAGAGGAGCAGGAGGTTGCGGAAAAGGTCCGGGAAACCCAGCCGAGCGACATACCTCCCGCGAAAGGTGGGCTCGTAGGTGGAGGCGGTGAAAGCTCCGCCTCTATCTCCATCGTGCTTTCCATCGCGTCCGCGACGCATTTTCCTACTTACGCGCGAGTTCACGCACGAGAAGCTCGCCCCGAGCTCGTCTGTTCGCAGTCAATCCCGCGGAACGCCACGAAAGACGCCTCTGCCTCCCTCCCCTTTCCTGTCTCTCTTCCTCACTCTTTCCGAGTCATTGAACTCTATTCCATCCTGCTGCATAGAAAATGGAAACGCTCAGCATTACCGTCGAACTGTCGGTGATACTTTGTTGCGGACGGAAAAGGGTAATATCATAGATATAGACCCATGGGAGAACGCGAGGATAAACGTAGGCGATCTTAATAACAACGGCTAAGAGACGCATGCAAGACAAAGCTCCAAAAGATGTTTAGAAAATTGCACATGGAATGGTGAAAGATTGATCTTTTACATTTTTCAATGATATCCGTTATAGAGAATTATGTTCCTTGAATTTATTGTATCTTTATATGTATTTTGTAACTATAGTGAGTTGTAGCGAGTTTTTCATTTTTTAAAAAATGCAAGAATCGATAACATCAAGCAGAAATAAAATCTACAAGTTTATTTTAAATCTTAATCTTTTCCGACTTTCTTAAATGATACTTTGATAATCTTCTACATTGCATCCTTCAATAATTAACATTTATAGAGACTAACCCTTGAATGAATTAAGAGACTATAGAGAATTTCAAATCTTGTAGTTTTATTTTAAAGTTTTAAGTCTTTGAAATGATTCATATTCGCACAGCAGGATTTTGTCAAATGACAAACAAATCTACACGGCATTATTTGCCTACTGTAACGCTTTTTAATGTAATTTTAAAGATATATTTACACATACAACATTTTATTATAATTTTAAAAGTCTGTCTCTTGATGTAATCGCAATTTGATAGCAAAAATTCACAATTATATAATTGAATTTTTTACGATACAGTTGAGCAACAACTGTATATTTGCTCGATGTATCATCATTTGAATACAGCCTACTAATGCTATAAATGCTATATTTTGACGCATTTAATTGATCAGAAAAAAGAATTTTACTAATTAACCAATTAAAAGAATGCTTCAAAGCATTCAAGTGAACTGTAATTTTTACATTTTAAAAGCTTTGAATCATTGTAACTTTAAAATTAATGACAAAATTTGGTTATAAAAATTGTAACTAACATTTACAAAAATCATCATCAATATGAAAGATTGATTTCTTAATATTTCAAAATATTTAATGAGATTAACATAAACAATTTAATTCTCGAACTCGGTTTTTTGCAATTTATGATCTGAAAAGCGGATGGCGCAATTTGAACCGATCGTCAAATTGTAATCACAATTGTAACGTAGACTAGTAGTTAGTAGTATAATAAGAGACTAGAGTTCTTCAAGTAAGAAATTGGACAACTTCTAATTAGTTTATGGCGGACTGTAAATTTCAATGTTTACACAACTTCTGATTAGTCCACCACATTTTCACGACTTAAGATAGAATGAGATAGATGTATAAGATAGAACGAGATGCGTGGATATCTTATTCAATCTTAACCGAGAAGCACATATTCTTGCATAACGCATAGAACATGAAAAACTCAACCGATCAGAGTTTTTTATTTCATAGAAAGAAAAGAAATGAAGAATTTTAATTAGGTCATTTTCTTACGCTTTAAACATATGCGTTATGCGAAAGTATGTGCTCCCAGTTTTATGCATAATCTATCTCGACCTATCTTAAATAGGTCCTGAAAAATCTGATAGAGCAAACGTATGTGTTCAATCTGTTTATACTTGAAGATCTCTAACGGAGAAAAACACACCAGCGAGAGATTCGAAGGCTACGCAACCACACGTGGCAGCCGCTCGCGAGCATCTGGGACAATCCGCGATTTCGTCGGCCCCGGAGGAGGCTGTACGCCGTCGCGGCGGGGCGTGTTTCTCACTCGACGAACCCCGCGAGCGGAAGGGATGACGGGCGCTCGCACACGGCGCAAGTCGGCCACACGTTCCCGACGCCTGCGGACTCGATTCGCATCGCGTGTTGCCGCCCCCTTTCACCAAAGGGGGGACAGGCCGCGTCTGAGAGGTCCTTCCGTTCCCGCCGCTCGGGTCCCTTGTCCTGTGACACCTTCGCGGGCGTCGCCGCGAAAGCTGGGTGAGAGAGATCCAGGTGCGCAATCCTCACGTCTTCCACGCGTCGTTCCTTCTCGTCGCTCTCATACCTTTCACCCCCTCCGATCTCCCTAACGTCTCTCTCCCTTCCAATCGCTCTGCTTTTTTTTGAGCCGCTCTCCATCTCTCTCCCGAGAGAGTAAGAACACGCGCACACAAATTGAGAGCCAGAAATGTGCAGCGGACCGAATATTTTCACACACGAGTCGCGAAGGTTTGCCAAATTCGATTTCTGCTTCTTGTTTAAGATTAATTGGAAGCGATAAAGGATAAATTGTGAGACGACAGCTGCCTGAATTTACAGATATACAGATATACAGAGTAACATATATACAAGAATAAAAAAAATATACTAATTAATATTAGTATTACATAGTTAATAGTAAAAAAAGAGATCTAATATTGAAGATTAAATTGTTTATGTTTTAATCTGGTTTCAATCTTTTCAAATCTTAAAAAATCAATATTTTTTATATTGATGATTATTTTTATAATGTTATTTATAATTTTTATAATAAAATTTGGCTATTAATTTCAAAACTACGACAATAATTTAAAGATTAAAAAAAATTTTATGCCAGAATTATGTAGAAAAGAAAAAAAAATGTGCGTATTTAAAATTAAATGTTTTTATAAATAAAAGAATACGCAGATGTGTTTAATGAACAATTATTAATGTATTATAACAAATTTTGACTCTTTATATATGTATATTCATGTAAAATATATGTTTAATAATAAAATAAATAGAAACAAATAAATATTACAAAAAGATATAAATTATCAAATTATATCTAAATTGCTAAATATTAGAAAAACTGTTTTTGCTTCACACTTACAGATAAATAAAAAAATTTCATGATTTGCATAATAATTTGTTAAATATGATTACGTCAAAATTTCGCATTTACTTCGAAAGGTATAATTACATTATTTAATATCGTTCTTATGCAACGATAATAACAGTTTAATTATTTTGATCAAGGTTTAAGCAAACTTTATCAAGATTATACGACAGATTCGAGAGAATTTTTCAAAGATAGATAAGAAAGTGTACACAATTACTTACCGATAGAAACATCGCAGGTAAATGATAAATTAATATTGTTATAAATACGATGTAGCATTATTCAGTTACAGGTGTGATGCAGAACGAGACGACTAGTTATCTACAGTGCATTTCCTGTTATATACGAATGTATTCTATAAAAATTACCATGAAAGTTGCCTTCGGCTTAGTAGTTTAATTAATTTTCAAAATAATCACTAACTATTGCATATCCGCTGTCATAGTGCAAATGGAAAGGCCGCTTCTTTTATTTATTTTTTTTTTGTAAACATGCGATATAAATCACTCACTAAAAACGCAACGATTAAATTGGCAATTTATTCTTATCTGGTTACATTCATTTCATCTTGTTATCTTGACACGCAATCAATTTAATAAGTAACGAAGACAAAAGACAGAAAGTGCAAAGTAGCTTAAATGCGTGAGAAAGACTTGGAATAATGCAAAATTAATGAGAGGAACCGTACAATATAATAAGAGCAGTCTGCTGATTTTATAAAACAGTCCTTATAAAAAACTGAATTTGGAATTATATAAAATGTATTGTTTGTAAAATAAATATGTACCAAATACAAAATTAAAAAATTTTAACAACAAATAACAATAAATAATAAATATTATCATATTTCTTCCTCAATTACTTTGTTATTAAAATTATTTTTTGTTTATATTTCATAATTTAAAAGTAATATTAAAAGTAATATTAAAATAAATGACGTATATCACAAAATTGAACTGTAATTAGCATTACGCTTTTTAATTTTTTTTTCTATTAATTACTTCGCAATTAACGTAGTGAAACAGAATTGTCTTTTTTGAAATAAACTTTGAAAAATTAATTTGTATTACAAGATTTTCCAAATTTTTGCTTCTTCTAAAATGTACTTTTTTTTATCTATACTCCTCAAGCTATAATATATGATACTCTTTTTCTCAATGCTTCACTTATTAAAAAAATTTCACGTTTTGCACTATTATTTCGTAGATGAGAAACATGCTTCCGCAAAAGGATACGATGGTATAAACAAAAAGTCCATGTAATAAATATATTATTTATTTAACTTCTATATTATTATAATAATAATCAGTTGCAGTATATTTAATCTATACTTATAAAGAAACGATCCAAACTGTCCTTCATTGATTTTGATTTTGAAGAATTGCAGAACAGCAAAAAATAAGACATGTATCTTTTTATCTATGGATGCTTTCTTGTAATTAAGATTAAGACAAACCTTATATATTTTTAATCAATTATAATCAAATTATATTTAATCAAATATCGATTAAAATTGTATATGAAAAAAATCTTTCAAGAGAAAAATGTTACGATATGTGTTTACGCTTTCGCAATTATGTATTTGTTGAAAAAAAAAATTTTTTTTTAATATATTCCCGCTTCTCTCCCATTATTATAAATTATTGACTCGCGAACGGTTGTTCTAACTTTTAAATATACACATGCAAAAGGACATATAAAAATACATGTGTCTTATTTTTAACTGTTATAATAAAACTCATTAAAATCGATGAGAGACCGTTCCAATTGTTTCTTCAATAATCAATAATCAATATAACATAATCAAGATTTGACTTGGGTGCGACATGAAGCGTCTTTGCATATGTCTTTGTATATGGCATTGCATATGTGTGATTCTGTCGAATAATATATCTCTGTATGTATTATATCGAATCAAAGGCACAATTGGTGTTTTTGAACAAACAACAGTAATTGACCTACATGTTCCTCCGTCGTTTTCTAATTGCGATTCTACTCTGTTTCGAATTCAGCAAAAATCGTCAATTCTAAGATGTCAAAATTATCCCCAAGACTTTGAAAGAATGAACGAATGAATTATGTTGGCGAGAAGTCACATCGCAATTTTATCATCAGAGCGTCATAATTGTCTTCTGTGTACGATTGCTATTCTAGAAATCGAGAAATCGAGATTGCTATTCTAGAAATCGAGATAACGTCGTTTTAATGTAGGCCGAATCGTTTTAGATGTATCTTTCAACAATAGTTAATGTTAAATTACAAATTTACGTTCAAGAATCTAAATTGGCACTTAATTCGTTTCTGTACTTGGCGAAGATGAATATGAACTCGAAGACCCATGCAATTTACAACGAAATGACGCATGACTCTATTTTATTGACCGTCGTTGCGGTTGCAGACGCGTTACGTCTGATCTGGACGTTGGTTCGGCTTAAACCTCGACCTTATAAGGTGAACCGGGGATGTGATCGTCACCCCACTTGACGATCACGATGTACTCGCCCCGCTCACGCACCAGGTAACTCACGTTGTAATTGTTCCGGCCTGTGTGCTTTACGAAGACCTCCTCACATGGTCCTTTGGGCCCGTACACACCCACATAGAGAATATTATTACCTGCAATTATGACACTTATTAACAATTTCAAGTAATTATTCGAAAAGTTAATTAACTCTCATGCTAGTTGCACATTGTTTAAATTATCATCTAGATTTACTCATTAAAATATATAAAATATAAATACACTGTCTAAAACTTTTAGACTGTTAAATATCATTCTGAAGAGTGAAATCTCACTCTTAAAGATTCAAAACTGAACTACTCTTTTTCAAGACTAGCTCAATTTTCACTCTTTAAAGTAAGATCATTTTAAAGAAATTAGAGTGAAATGTAATCAATAAGTTAACGATGCTTAATTATGAGAAATATATTTTTATATATTTATATGAATCGATAACAAACGAGATTGCGATTACATACCAGCGTCTCCCGCATGCACAGTAAATTGATTTTGTTTTCCTAAGTAAGCTTTCTTGAGGCCCATGCCTTTACTCGTCACCTTGCCCGCATCAGACTTAAACAATGGCAATACCGGTCCAGTCTGCTTGCTTTTCGATATCTTTTGCACGGTCTCTACAACGATCGAACTTGTCTCTTGCGCGCCTCTCTCCGCCAAATCCGCGCCTGGAATAGACAGTATTTATTTTTTCCAATGCCGCTCTTTAAGTTTTGTTGCATAATTTATAAATTAACATTTTAAAAATACAATAATTTATAAATTGTATTCTTAAACTTGCTAGAATAAGTTAGAAATTAATGTATACTTGGAATATTAGAATAAGTTATGCATTATTGCAAATAAAGAATACGTACCTGTGCAAGGAACCTTGTACGGTGAACCGACGATGTGGTAGCCGTTGTATTTGATGCTGATATAATAATCGCCTGGTACCAAAGGCGTGTACCTGACCTTATAACCCTCCTCGACTTCAGTACAGTCCATAGCGACCTTGCTGGGTCCATCCACAGTAACTCCCAGCGCTCCGCTACCCGCATTGCAGGTATCGATGATGAAATCGGTTTTTTGACCGGTCTTGATCTCCTTTAGACCATTGCCATAGGCGTGCAACGCCGCTGGATCAGCATCCACTTTACCAACTTTGACACGATATGGACTACCCGATATATGCACTCCGTTGAACTTAAGATGGATTTGATGGATGCCATTCTCCGTCGGCATGAATCTTACCGAATATGTGTCCGCATCAATACTCTGGATGAAGCAATCGTCCTGGGTGCCACTTGGTGATACAAGCTGAAAGGATAATTAATGCAACTCAGAAGATCAATTTTTAACCCTTAACTATAATCCTTAAGCTATAAAAATTACACCTAAGTTTTAAACTTTAAAGTAAGCGTTCTGTTTGAAGTACAGAATACAAATGAACATCCGTATTATAACCACTAATAGAAAAAAGTTATAAAGTTTTTCAAAAATTCATCTTCACATGAAACTTATTAAAGTTTGTTTTTGAGAATCTTTAGTGAACTTTCTTATGAATAACGTATGAGTTAATAGGGCAATGAGCGTTTAACTTTTCATCGTATAAAAATAATTTCCATAATTTGTTTCCTCTCGTCAAAATTTGTGAGCATTCTTTATTTCAATTTGATAATTTTTTATTATTATTTTTAATTACAGAAAATTTATTTTGATATTATTTATATTATTTTGTATCATGTTTACATATTCTGTACACAGTATATATATCCAATACAAGTACGAAAAAAATTAAATAATTAGCGGAGTCAAAATGGCACAAGTTCTAGTATCGAATTATGCATTGTTTGTAAATACAAAATCTTTTCTCGATATTTTATATTATAAATACAAAATCTTTTCTTGGTTATTGCATATTTCAAAGCATTTAGTTTCTTTCTATATAAAAATGTTGTGCTACTTCGTACGTGGACTCGTGTCCAAAGGTTAGGTACTATATCATATATGACATCATATGACTCAATGTTTTTCTAGTGGATCGTTGAGTCGCAAAAAGCCGAGTTGAAGAAAATAAAACAGCATGACTTTCAAATGAGCGACCACCAAGAGGTACCCTTTCGAGGATGACGGAAACATTACCATTACTTTGTGTCGAAATCTTCCATCTGACTCATCCAGCTATGTGCATGTGGCGATCAGTAAAAATACGTTCGCGATCCCACCTACGCGGTCTGATGTAGTGGCGACTATTTCACAAGCGCGCGAGTTATTTACGGCGTTCCTCCTCTCTTTCGCAAAGAGATGTATCGTGATGAGTTAAACTCGCGAAAGTCACTCCTCGAAGGACCTCGTTACTAATGAGGAAAGGACGATTTTACCTTTCCATCCAGTTCACCCTTGGCACCGTTCTTGCGCACCAGGAAGGTGCATGGCTTGTCGGGCTGCACTCCACTTTCGGGAAACTGTGCGACCTCGAGTTTGTGTGCATCGCCCATCGCTGGTGAGATGTAAACCTTGTGCGGCGAGTCAGGGATGTGCTGATCGTTGAACTTGATTCCCACCCTATATTCACCTGAAAACAAGCAATGCACATTTTAATAAATTAGTGGATTAATATAGAATTGCTAGTATAAGGCTTTTTAAATAGTAAGCACATAGTCCTCCATATTTTCAAGGAAATATAATATAACGCATAATCAATTCTGATTTATATTTTTTTGTTTATTTAATGTTCCATTTCAATCAATATAAATTTTAATCTTGGTTCAATTAACTTTTCATTTTCTAGTTCTAAGAATTAAAAAAAGATGAAGAACAAGTTGAATCGAGATTAAAGTTAATCTTCATCACTGGTAGAAACGGACATTATTTAATTAAAAATTGACTTTTAAAGTAGTAATAGTTTTTGTTTTGAAATATTTTATATAATATAATATAGTAAAGAAAAATAAAATAACTAAAATATATCGTAGACTGTTACTTCAAAATTATTAATAAATGATTAAAAAATAAAATTTATGTGAAAATTGAGGATATCTATAAAGTAGCCATGTTCATTATTTCCGAATGAAACGCGATGGCTAAATAAATCACGGAACGTTCAAAGCGAACTGTGTTTTCAACAAATCAGAAGGAAAAGTTCAGGGAAATCCATCCAAGGATCGAACTAACCATCGCCTTGTTGAGATTCCTGTGACTCGTTTCCGGTCAGGACGATCTGCGTAGTGGCTGTGAAGGTAGCCATCGACCCCGGACTACGTCACGGATTTCGCCGAAAATGAAAATCCAACGTGAAGGAAACACGTGGAGTCTTGGCGGGCGAAACAAACGAGGAGGAAATCAGGAATAGTTGGAAGGATTCGATCGAGGAAGGGGAATGGAAAGCGCAAGAGAAAAAAGAAAAGGAGCGAAGAGGAAGTAAAAGAGTGGAGAAGAAAAAAAGAGACGAACGATCACAGCTGTAACCGAAGGTTGGTCGCGTACCACTACTTTTCCTCAGGTCGATCCTGATCTCGATTCGTCGGCGAGCTTTCTCCCCCCCCCCCTCATTCCTCACATCCCCGTGTTTCTGTTTTGCTCGCGCCCCCGTACCCCCATCGGTTTCCCCACCGCATCAAAATCCGCTCCTACAGGGTCCAAATATAACCATCGCGTGCTAATCTGCGTCCAGCCACAAGTAGCCAACTGCGGGGCCAAAATATGGATTCGCCTTAACAAATATAGACGGTGATATTTCGGGAATCGAGAAAGAGGGAGAGAGGAGGGGGGAGGGAGGGAGGGAGGGAGGGAGGGAGAGAGAGAGAGAGAGAGAGAGAGAGAGAGAGAGAGAGAGAGAGAGAGAGAGAGA